>ERZ778026.260-NODE-260-length-84759-cov-104.432046_pt1 | contig 84759 bp, 86 predicted proteins | sample MGYA00375756_ERZ778026 | MGnify/ENA primary metagenome ERZ778026 (study PRJEB29350, sample SAMN05389820) | bioreactor metagenome | isolation source: Ammonium sulfate bioreactor | place: South Africa: University of Cape Town | collected 2014-02-18 ... | reverse complement strand
AGAAAAAAGTCCGAGAAATGACTAAAATTAATCTTTTAAGAAATGGATCGACTCGCCTCAGGCCTTTTACTTGACCAATTTAAATTACTTAAGACTATGATTTGATTTTCTTGTCTTGAATAAATATTTTTTACTTAAGGATTTCCGTTTCGATTAGTGATTGTACAGAGACATTTTAATCAACAGAACCAAATGACATAACGGAGATTATGTTGATTTACTCGTTTGAAACATACATGTCAATACGAAACTAAAGAAAAGCCCTTCAAAAAAAAAGATAATTGATTGATTATTTCTTTTCTTTGTCTAATCGATTATCTGCGAAAGAAAAATCATTGTCTTTCATGATTTATTTAGATCATCTATCGCCAAGTAATTTAACAGCATATGTTGTTAATGCTCATACATTGAGTCTTACTTGGGATTTACCTTCGAATACAAATGAACTCGATCGTATTTTTATTACAGTCATTGAATTGGGCTCAATTAATCGAACAATTCAAACGCAATCATTCGATGGCACAATTAAAAAACTCGATTTACCAATTAACAATTATGATCCAGCGAGTATTCATACGAATCGAACGGTTTATTTTACTGTTCAAACATCGAATCGTCATGGACAAAATTCGTCTCTTATCGACTATCAACTATTCATAAACACGATTAGTAAGTTATGTCAGATCTCAATGTGTTAAATACGACAGATAGTCTCTCTTTAAACGATGAAAAACATGTAAAGAGACAGAACTCTATTGCAGTGGTACACACATTTTTACTAAGTGTCTCTTGTGTTAATACACAAATGATGCAGGAAAAAAAGGAGCTGAGAGATCATCGATAGACATTGAATACGAAGGAGGCAGATAGGAGGAGAGAGAGAGGAAAACGAGAAAGCGAAGGTCTTTGACGTTTTGTTTGCTCAATAAAATATTATATTAGATAGTTCAATCAGGCAGATGTCTATGCATGACTAAAGCTACGTCTAACACGCAACCGTTTGCCGTTCCTTTCTTTTTCTAACATGTCGTAGTTTATAATATATATATATATATATACGGGTGTGTTTGCGTGTTCTGAAAAGACAAAAAAAAATAGAAATGTAATGGAAGAAGTAGATATCTCTTCAAGCATTTTTTCCTTCGATTCTTTGTTTGTTTCTATAGAATTAACTCTCCTGAAGAGAATGAAAACTCAAGAAAAGAAAACGCTATTTTTCCTTCTCCTTTTTCCTTTTTCTACACACACTTAGTTAAATAAATAAATATTTAAAAAAAACCACACACAGAAATTTATGTCTCGAGTCATATTCGTCTTCTTCTATTTGATTCTTTGCAATAATTATGATCCAATTGCGTGTTCGATAATACGTTCAAGTATTTATTACATTCAGACATCAAGTTTATCACTTTGTAATCACAAATGACTTTCAAACTGAAATTTTGATTTCTATCTTTTCTTTCATTGATTTAGATCCATCACCCAGCGGTGTTCGAGTTGAACGAATCAATGACACATCGATTGAAGTCTCGTGGTTGCCAATATTCTATCCACCTGTCGAACGATATATCGTTCATTACAATGATAAATCAGAAAATCTACCAGAAAATCAATGGTCACTCTATACTCCAATCAATCCAAGTGCAACATCAGCCGTTATCAGCGGTTTGAAACCGTCGACGATGTATAACGTTCGTGTTAGTGCTGAATTTTCGAATCTCAATGGAACATCGAGACGTGATGGTGATCTATCGGAAATTCACGTTGCAGATATCTATCGTCGTACGAAATTTACCATTCAATATGATCGACATTTAAGTCAACCGTATAACATGACGTATACAGATTTAACATCGAATAGTGTCAAATTATTATTTCTATTCAATGAAACCAACATTGAACCACGTCGACAAATACAAAACCTCGAAGTTCGTTACGAAGGCATTCAACATTATATCGATGGACTTGGCACTCGTCGTTCGACTTCACATCACAATTCAGCCGGTCTCATGACTCTTCCAGCTACTCAAGGCAAACGTGAATGGTTAGTCATCGGTCTCGTACCCAACGCTAATTACACTCTTAATCTAACTGGAACAATCGCGAATGCCGAATCATCAACAGTCAAAATCTACAGTCTACCAGCAACGATTCATTTCTCGACTGATTACGATGCACCAGCATATGTCGATCGACCGGAACTAGATCGAAAGAGTGTTAGCATGGGTAATGATCAACAAGTCTATCTACGATTACATCGAGCATCGACTAAAAATGGGCCCATTGATCGATATTATATTGTCGTTCATTTGATTGAATATGCAACGCATCAAAATTATCTTCCTCAAGAAGTTCGTCGAGAATGTTGTTATACAGCTGCTGTTTTCAATGAATCCAGTCTACCGGATATGTTCATTCTTGGCAATGGCATGCAAACGAAAGATTGGTATCCATTTGCTGGTCGAATTTATAATAATTCACCGTTATTAACACCTGTCAGAGTTAAACTCGTTTCGTGGGGTTTTAATCGTAAACATGAGAATCTCACCGCATCAAGTCCATTAGTAGATATCAAGATTCCATCGAAACTACCTCAAACATCGAATGAAGATACATTTTACAATTTATTATGGATATTTGCCATTATATTCTTTCTTTTCTTAATTCTCATTGTTATTGTTCTCTTTTCATTGAAATTAAATCGTGCAAAACGAAAGTCTCTTACTCCACCGCCTGAATGTGTTCCATTCGATCTTACACCGAAAGTTCTTACAATGGAAATGCAAATGCCTATTCTACCAGTTGCAATTTCTCCGGCGTCATCAGGCGAACCGGTTGAAGTCCGACGAAATCATCAGCCAGTTACTAATTATCCGCCGATTTTAATCGAAGAATTTTCTACGCATCTTGAACAATTAAAAGCCGGAGATAATTATAAATTCTCTCAAGAATACGAATCAATCGATCCGGGCGAACAATTTTCTTGGGAACATTCGAAGCTCGAATGTAATAAAACGAAAAATCGTTATGCAAACGTTGTTGCCTATGATCATTCGCGTGTCGTTCTTCGACCGATCGACGGCATCGCTGGAAGTGATTATATAAATGCGAATTATCTCGATGGATATCGAAAAGCGAACGGTTATATTGCCACTCAAGGTCCGTTGCCAAATACATTCGATGATTTCTGGCGAATGATTTGGGAAACCAATGCGAGTTGTATTGTTATGATGACGAAATTAGAAGAACGTAATCGATTGAAATGCGATCAATATTGGCCAACACGTGGCACGGAAATCTACGGTGGTATTCAAGTGACGCTCACGGATTTTATTGAATTAGCTTCGTATAGTATTCGAACATTTACGATTGCTTGGACGGGTCATCCAGAAAAACGAGAAATTCGACATTGTCAATTTACTGCTTGGCCTGATCATGGCATTCTCGAACATGCGACTTCATTTCTCATGTTTGTTCGTCGTGTTAAACTCGTCAATCCATCCGATGTTGGTCCATTGGTTGTTCATTGTTCGGCTGGTGTTGGTCGAACTGGCTGTTTTATTGTTATTGATGCGTTATTAGAACGTTTGAAATACGAAAAAACAATCGATATCTACGGACATGTTACTCTCCTACGTGCTCAACGGTAAACAAATAAACAAAATCATGAATATATTTTCAATTTACCTTTTGTCTTTTCTTTTTTTAAATAATATTTAGTAATTATATTGTTCAAACCGAAGAACAATATATTTTTATATATGAAGCAATAAATGAAGCTATTCAATCAGGTCAAACGGAAGTCTCAGCTCGAAATCTACTATCACATTTACAAATATTATTACAGCCGATAAATGACAGTTCATTGACCGAAATGGAATTAGAATTTAAAGTAGAATTATCAAAGAAAACGATGAGCGCGTTGAAAACAATTGCTTTTTCTTTTATTAACAGAGATTAGCTAATGTCAAAGCTCAACCTTCGAAATTCATTAGTGCAAATAATCCAGCTAATAAATTCAAAAATCGTTTAGTGAATATTTTACCTTGTAAGTTAATTGATTCGAAAGAAAAAAACAAAACAAAAATCAATTTCATTCAGATGAAAATACTCGCGTATGTTTATCTCCAATTCGAGGAATCGATGGGTCAGATTATATCAATGCTTCCTACATCGATGTACGTTCAATTTCTTTTCCTTGAATCTTGACAAAACGAAGTTTATTTCGTAGGGTTACCGAACGAAAAACGGTTATATTGCAACTCAAGGTCCGTTGAATGAGACAATCGAAGATTTCTGGCGAATGATTTGGGAACATAACGTTCCGATTATTGTCATGTTAACAAAACTCAAAGAAATGGGCCGAGAAAAATGTGCTCAATATTGGCCGATCGATCGATCCGTACGCTACGGATATTTTCATGTCGATCCACTTGGAGAATATCATATGTCACAGTATTTACTAAGCGAATTTAAATTAACTGATTCGAGAGTAAGTTATTCGATGAAGAAAAGAAAGAAAAATAAATGAATGCTGGGCGTTTAGGATGGACAATCGAGAACGATTCGACATTTTCTATATACGGAATGGCCGGAACAAGGCGTGCCGAAAGTTGGAGAAGGTTTCATTGATTTCATTGGACAAGTACATAAGACGAAAGAAGGTTTCGGACAAACGGGACCGATTGTTGTTCATTGTTCAGCTGGTGTCGGTCGAACGGGTGTATTTTTAACGTTAAGTATTGTTCTCGAACGAATTCGATACGAAGGAGTTGTTGATGTATTTCAAACGGTTAAATTATTACGAACACAACGTCCGGCACTTGTTCAAACTGAAGATCAATATCAATTCTGTTATCGTTCGGCATTAGAATATTTAAGTTCATTTGATAATTTAATCTAATTTTCAAAGTCTTAGTCAGCACAGTGACACAAAAATTCTCTCTCTCTCGATCAAAATCTCTTGATAATTAGCGAATATTACATGTGATGATTTGCAAAGAACAAAAAAAAAATGAATGTCTACGTCGATTACTTCTTCTGCTTATCTTATCTTTATTTGTTTTCGAAAATCTTCTCTGGTGTAGATAAATCAATTTCGTTTTTTGATACTATTTTTCTAATCTCATCAATTACAACGGTTTTTTTTTCATTCTCTGTCTTAATTATTGTGCTACGAATGATGTTTTCTGTGTTTATGCGTGGGTGTAATTTCAAATAAAGATAAATTTATTCAGTAAAATTGTATTTTCGATTAAATATGCGTAAATATACTTATATACAAAATGATTCATAGTCTATTCATTGTTGTTGTTGTTGAGATTCAATCTCGTCGACCAAACGCATCACCCATTGAGGAACATCTGGTGTTCGATAGGCAATAAATGGTCCTCGACTTGTTTGACAAAGAATAAAATCACCGTTTTTGCTATTTTTCATTGTTACAGGACGAATACGTTGACTAATTCCATCGGAAGGAAATGTTTTCGTAGGTGTACGTTCAAGATGATATTTTACCGTTGTACCAGTCGATGACGATGAACGAGGCGAAGAAAAGATCGATGACGATGATGCAGATTCAATTAGCGTTAATGTTGACGAGTTGGCATCATTCAATGATGATAAATTATCTTGATCAAGACCAACGCCTGAATCCGTGTCATTGACTATAGTAAAATTATCTGTCAAATTTAATTTAGCCATTGATAAAATTACAAAGAAAAGTTCGAGATGAATAGAAATTAAGATGACGCGATATATATGAGTCTTGTGACACGTCAGCCAACGCAAAACAACATAAAATATAGGAAGAAAAGAATGAAGTCAAGTATAGTTTCAACTGATGTCAGTGTTTTAGAGGAATAAAGAGAAAGAGGAGTATTTATATGCTCCAAGAACATTTTTATTCGACACCTTATCGGAAAGGAAAGAGCATACAAGTGAATGATTCATCAAATCAATGACTAATCTCTCGTTTTTTTCCTACACAACTTACTTGGCATATTTCCATATACCTAAATTCACCGATCATAATTGTTCGTGATAAGACTTTTACTTGTCGTTTGATTTATTATACTAAATATAGGCTTGTGATGCATGATTATGTTTTTGTTAATAAGAAAGCTTGGGAGGTTTTCTCTTTGACAAGCCGATAAAATCATTTTTATGATACCTCAATTAAAAGCATTTTTGTTCTTCATCTTGTTTTTTTTCTTTATAATATTCAAAATTATAATCAAACGACACTAGTATTTTATTATTCTCAAATAAGAACAAAAAATGTCGAATGATATTGGCGTGACATCAAAAGAAAAATAGAGAAACGAAAGACGATAGACAACGATATAGGTTTTTCTGTTAATGACCATTCATGTCACTGTCATTTGAAGTAAATAATGCTTCATCATCATCATTAGGATATTGTTTAATTGATGACAATTGTATAGCTTCTGTGTTATGATCCTTTTTCGACGAATATCCATTTGTTTTGCCATTTAACGAACCATCTAACGGTATTTGTTGTAATGATAAACGTTCGTTGGCAACTTCTCCCTCACCGATTGTCGTTGTATAATTATTATATTGTTGATTTGTTCGTGGTCGATTAAGACACAAACAAATATGAAATAAACATGGAATGATCTGTTGAAATTCTTTTCGAAAATTATCATTTAACCATGAATATAGAAATGGATTGTAGATTGTCGATGACATAGCTATGACATGTGTACTAAGAAAGAGAACTTTATAATGTGTTAATTCAGAGCGATGAAATTCGGCGACCATATGAACTATATTGAGAGGTAGCCAGCAAATAGCAAAAATGACAACCATTGCAATTAACATACGATTGGTTCGTTTCTTTCGACAGATTTCAACTTCTTCACGAGCACGTGTTCGACCGGGCAACGAACGACGTGCTAAAGCTACCCAAACTTTATAATAACTGAATGAAATAACAGAAAATGGAATTAAATATTGTAAAACTAATGAAGAAAAATTGAAAAAACGTCGGGAGGTATATTGTGGCCAATATTCCTACGTGAATAAAATTAGTTTCTATTCATTTCATTTGAAATTCCAATATTTACTTCACATTTTGTACGATCAAATCGCATATAAATAGCCAATGGTAATGAAATAGATATTCCCACAATCCAAATCACAATAATTAATAATATACAAACACCTAAACGCATACGTGAACGAAATGGATGTACGATAACAAAATAGCGATCGACAGCTATTGCCAATGAAGTTAATGTTGAAACATAAACTAATTAAGTAAAAACAAAAGAATCCACTTCACAAATTCTTTGATTAAAATGTTTCTTTTTTCTATTACCAGATATTCCTAATGACATCGGCACAATGTGACATAGAATTTTGCCGAGATGCCACGTATGCCCATAAGCTGATATCGGCGTGAATGGTACAGCTAAGCAGCACATCTACCGATGAAATCAATCGTCATTAGTTTTGTTTCACTTAGCAATAATATGAAGAAAAAGATTCTTACAAGAATATCTGAAAGTGCTAAATTTGTTATGAAAACATTTGTTACTGTTTGCATTGCTTTATTTCGGCAAACAACAACTGAAACAAAAAAGCAACCGTTAATAATCAATTATCAAAGGGACGCAAAGAGCTTATCTACGTACAGACAACGAGTGCATTGCCAGTTATACCAAAGAAAAATATCAAAGCATATAAAGATATAAATGTAATCATAATTGGCAAACGATTTTCAAGTGGAATGCTATGTGGTGTTGTTGTGCTCAATGTTGTATACGATAATTTTGCGAAACCGGAAAGATTGTAAAGATTTTCGTTCAGAGTTAAATTGAAAGTCATTGTTCAAGTTCTATGTTTAAGAATTTGTCAAGTTCTAATCAAAATAACAAAGAAATCGAAGATAGACATATTTTGTTTTCAAGAGCAAAAGACAAAGGTTTTTTAATAAACTTACCAGAAGAATAAAAAAATGTCTTTCCTTGGCTTCCTCCGTCGTTTGTGCTACGTTTCCTTCTTTTAATAATCACTTTCCGACTCAACTTTTCTTCTTCTTCTTCTTCTTTTTCTATTTTTTTTTCTTCTTCGTCTTCGCTTCTTCGATATTATGTTTAACAGAACGGTTCAGTAAATAAGTCTATGCATGCAAACGACATCGAGCATCATCTTTTCACTACTGGACTAGTCTTTTTCAATAGTAGTTTGCTGTTTTTCTATGAATTCTTTCTTTCTTCCTTCGTTTTTTCTTGTTGTCGTTTCTCGTCTATCGATAGGAGAAAAAAAAAGGAGAAAGAACTCATTGGAAAACGAGACGATGAGAACGCTAACGAGAGAAAAAAGGGACGAACACCAATAACGCGTCTACTCCTGTTGTTTTGTATCTTTTCTTCGTCTTATTTTCTCGTATGAATAGACGAATAAAAATGAGTTTCTGAAAGAATTACTTCGAAATATTCTATGCTTGCATGAATTAGATTCTTTTTTTTTTACTCACGGGAAAACTCGATGAAAAAGAAGAAGAAGAGAAAAAACATTGCGTTGGATTAAAACATGAGATGTTTTTAATTACGCTTATGACAGATGGTTCTGGTCATATGTCACGAGTAAATCCTTTAATATGTCTTCATCAAATCGAACTCAGATCTTTTCTTTTTTTAATAAGATTCAATTTTCAAAGTTCATACCTTGAGGGCACAACAAAAACTTAACAATTGTTTTCATCTGGTTTTTACATCCGATAAAAAAAAACGACAAAAACTAGGCAAAATAAATAAATTTGATTTGCATTATTTATGATCATGTGTCGTTTCATTCTGACGGATAGACTCGAATGCGAACATCGACTTCTCATCATTTAGAAAGACTTTCTTTTCGTTATTTTTAATCACGTAAAAAGATAATATATTTTTTAATAACAAAACTACTTACTGGCATTGACAACATTACTGAAGAACCATAGAGAAATTATTTCCGCTTTATTTAATTGAGCCTGAAACAAAAAACTGCTGCCAAGCAAAAGAAGAACTCCATCTGGCCATGTCAATGTATCGAAATGATCCCGAGAACATTTCTTTCATTCTGTTCAGTCAGTGAAATAAACAAGCGATTCATTTACTTGATTTTATAATTACAAAATTAAAAAAAAAGGAATAAAAAACTACGCGAGAATAATGAATGTCACTGTCTGTTTATGAGATCTAAACAAATGTTGGACCATTTTTGGAGTTTTCACGTTGAATTAGTTGTTCAGGTGTTTCCTGAAAGAAAAAACAATCTTTTAGAATCTTCATTTCATATTAATCGAAACTGAATCAATGTGCAGGTGATTCTGGATAATTAGGTTTTCTGTTTTTTTTCTTCCATCTCCAAGTATTCAGACTTCCGTCAACAAAATCACTGGAGTAGATAAATTCTTCAAAATTTTATCACAATTGTTGCAAAATATCACGAAAAACTTCGAACTTAAAGAAATCGAACGAACCTCAACAATATCCGCAAGATTACTATTTAGTAATTTTTGATTGACGTCAGTTTTAGGCATTTGAACATTTCGAGTGATTGATGCGCGACGTATTCGACCTTGATTCGATCCAGGAAGAATATCATCGAGCCAGTAGAGTTCTTCTTGTGTGAAGATTTTATCCATTAATTTTCGCACAAAACAAGTAGCAAGAACCTAAAATTAGATTTAGTCTTAATCAATTGGATGAGCAATCTTCACAATTGATTTACTAGAAGGGGAAAACCGATAGCGATTGATTTGATATTCTTTATTGCAAACATGCCAACGAGTGCAAGAATTTGAATGAAAGTAAATATATGAACGCGACTTATTCGAACATGTCGTAAATACGAATAATCGGGTTGATGTTTTTGTGGCATAAAAAATAACAAAATTCGCTCGAAGACCTAAATATATAAATGAATAGATTCGATGTTAACAATTCATTTGAATAACTCTCACTTGCATATTTTGCAAAGCTGAAACGCCCATGAACATAAAAACGCCGTACAGAACGGGCATTGGAATATGCTGAAATGATTTCGATTCGAATATTTTGTTTTTTGTCTTCTTAAATTGAAAACTTACGCTAAGAATTTGTGTAAAAAATACACTACAGCCTGTTAAAATCGCAGTTAGTAATGCACTAACACGTTGCTCACTGATAACCGAAGAGAAAACAAATTTTTATTTTCTTAACAAATTTTAAAAAGATCTCACAGAATTCCTTGAAATTTTGGTTTTTCACCAGGTGCTGAATTTTCACTTGTAAGTTTCAATGCATTGACATGTGTCAATGCTAGAACAGTGGCTGCTACAAACCAAGGCAAGCCTAGAACTGATTGAATGACAATAGTTATCGATAGAACAAACAAATCCAAATGATATCCAAGTTTTTTCTAAACCAACAACAACAACAACAACTGAGTTTTGTTGTTTTTCTTTTATCATTTACTTTCAATAGAAATTCTTTTCGATTGATAATAACCGCTGTTATTTGCTGATCCATAAAAATCAAAATAGTCGCGATTAACGCCGGAATAATCGCCAATGGAATTGTCCACAATGGATTTTTGCCAAAAAATGGTATGAACCAACCACGATCGTGTGGTCGAGTTGGTTTAAAATCCATTGGCACCTCTAATTTCGGTGTATTCAAACGTAAATATGCATCCCACATTGACATTGATAAAATGGCGATTAAAACAGAGAAATCACTGAGAATCATTCGAACCTAAACGAAATGGTTTTTTGATTATTTGATTTTTCGAAAAACAAAACAATTACTTTCGATGGAAAAAATGAACTATGTCGAAATTCTTTTAGAGCCATGCAAATAAAGAACGTAAACACAAACAGAAGCACGGAGAAAAAGAATATATCAGCGTGATAGACCGGTGTCAGACATCCTGAACCAGCAACAACGCCACCGGCCTTGACACACGCTAACTGAGATGTTTTATTGAGATTTTCTCCATGAAATAGATAATCCACAATCGATGTATCATTAATTTCAGTTTCATTTTCATCAAGATCAGTGAACACACATGAACACGAGTAATCTAAGAGAACATTCGGACGATAATTAACTGGATAACGTTGTCGAATTTTCAAGATTTCTCTAATAGCATCGTAGATGAATATGAGAGCAACTAATGAGGCAAAACAATCTTCGGTAAAACGAGTTATATATTTAACGAGAAAGCTAAGATTGAATGTAACGAGAATAAGCAAGAGAAAAAACACCCAAATGCCAATCCAAAGACGAAATTCAAGAAAATCAATACGATAATCTCTGAAAACGATCTTCTGTATTTTGATTATTCTTTTGACAAAAGCAAATTTACTTGCACATGTGTTCTAAAATTCTTTCAAGAATTAACATTGGACCTGTTGCTGATAGAATGTTCAACGGTTGACCAGAAAATAATGCGTAAAGTATGCCACTGATTGATGCAGCCATGATACATTCCATTGTTGCCTGAGATAGAAGAGAGTGTATTCAAAAAATCAACGAGATTTTCTTTGTTTTACCATGTAGTTTTCGGTTGCCGTACCGAGCATACCGCCGAAAGCAACGACTGAACAAAGACAAACGAGATAGAGATAGAGTGTCGCAGCTAAACATTGTAAACTAGCACAATCAGTGAAATCTGAGAGATAGAATGGAAGTTTATTTCGAATATCCATGAAAAGACCATGAAAAGGCCTAAACAAAGAGAAGATATAAATATTTGTTGAATATCAAATTACTTTTTCGAAGCAACTAAATTCGGATCCGTATGCGGAGTTAGATCAATTTCTTCGATTTCTCCAACGTTTTCTTCCAGTGCCTGTCTTTCTTCCTAAAATATCTCCTAGAAAACTCATTCTTCAGTTTATTCTCATTGCATTACTTTGCTCGTATATTTCGATGGCGGTTCTATTCGAATACTTGGATCCCATTCCGATGGTGGAATGACGTACGTATCCTGCATGAATCGTTCCATCATTTTAACAATATCATCGAAGTTTTTCGCTTGATAAGCATAGTCTCGACAGATATCATCGGTTAAAATCGTCGCCATTGTTCGGCCGATTTGTAGTAATTGTTTTTCGGATTCCTCGGGTCCAATGATAAGAACAAGAAAACGTGATGGAATTTTAATTTCCAGAAGGCCAATTAGTTCAGTTGGTTTTTGTAGACGAACGAAAACGATTATTGGTTGATCAATGAAATCAACTGGACTGATGAGAATCGAAGCACCTTCGGTTTTTTCACTGATTTTTTTCTGTAATTTGATATTGTAATCCTGTGAAAACGAATACAAATGAATTTTACATTTTCGAGAAAAAAATAATAAATTGTTAGTTAAATGTGAGAGCTCAAGCTTTGGTGATTTGTTTACATGAATATCTTTCTCAGCGAGAATTTTACTCGAACTTTTTAAAATACTTCGAGGAAAACCTGATGATGACTAAAGAGAATCGAGTTTTGATGATTGAAATAGTTTTTTTTTTTTGTTGATTGAAAATGATTTTTCTGTAATCTAAAATTTACTTTTGCTATTGATGGAGTCGAAGGAAGAGTTTCATCACGTTCAACTGAATTCAAGTCTGGTAAATTCATCGAATTATACAGTGGTGTCGATGCCATTTGATCGGACTCTTCGTCTAACAAGAACAAGAACCACAGCAAATGAAATGAAGAAAAACAACAATCTAGGGGAAATATTAACCAGCTGTAGGAAGACTAAAATTCGGTTGATTATCTTGTGGTTTGGATAAGCTCAACGAACTCATTGTTTTTGTCACCGAGCGTTTTTCATGGTGATGAAAATGCGGTAAATTAAGAATCCAAGCGAATTTTTGAGCAATATTCACGTCTTGAAAATAGTTTCCATCAATTAATGATTGAACAATAGTTTCTTAAGCAAACAAAATACATAAATATATTCAATTTAGATTAGAAAATTTACGAGAAAGAGTTGATAGATCATTCGATGAAACATCGAGAAGTGTAACACCATTTTGAAGATGATTTTTGAGATCTAATAAAGCCGTTTGCATGAGTGTAGCAACATGTGGTTTCGACCATCGGCCGAGGACAGTTTCGGCTATTTCTTCGAATCGAATCCAACTAAACATAAAAACATGAAAACAATTGTTCAACGAATTGACTACCGAGCTTTTTCCTTCCAATAGGCGTATTCATTTTGTTCAGATCGTCGAAGAATATCCAATTGACAGAACAATGGAGGAACATCATCTTCGATTTTCTGCAATGATTCATCAAGCGTCTATTTACCAGCAAAATAATTAACAAAAAAAGTTTTTCGTTTTTTTTTTTTGAAAATCTAATCAAGTTACGTGATCTTTATTCGCGGATTGCAAATGTTGAACCATCGTATCCGTATCCGAATGGCGTCGATTAGCCGCGTCTAAAGTGACGATTTACAAAAAACTTCGATTTGCTTTTATACACAAAACAAAAGGCATAAATAACACTGTCATATTATCAAGATTAGTTTCAGGACAAAAACAAAGCATAAAGGTTAAAACCATAAATTGGTCTATTGTATTCTTTAATCAATGAAGTGCAAAAGAATCATTTTCTTTAAAACTTATCGATCGTTCAGATTGTATTACTGTCGTTTTTTCCTTGCTTTTACTTACCCGACATGGCGTGTTATGGCGAAATAAATAGAACCTCAATTAATGATTATATTATCTAACGAAATCGAAGCTTCATTAGCATTTCTAATCAAAGCAATGATTAGACAAGATATGTCAATTTGAATATTCATCAAACTATGTTTCTGCCGAAAAAAACACGCATTTTTTTCTATTTACTAACTTTTATCATTATAATTTGTAGCATAGGACATTGCCAATATTTGAATATGAACAAAGATACGATATCGTCCGAAAGTTGAACGTAGGATGACGCTATAAAAAATCAAGGATTTTTCGTTTCAAACAATGTACGTATAATCATTCAAGTGGAAAGGTTTTTTAGATAATGTAATTAGATATTATATGACTCGTGGTTTACACGCATCGTTTCATTCTTCATTTACATATAAATCAAAATCCATGCTAGTCGTTTTTTTTGACTTTTTTTGTTTTATTACAAAATAAAAATCGGTCATAAACAAAATATGTACTTAGAAGACGAGTTATTTTAAACAGTCCTTTAGTGACATCTACCGTTCGAACAGATATTGTGCTTATTGCATACGAATTCGTTCCAATCAGACGATAAATCAAATGTAAATATTGAAGGAAGAAGAAGTAAATCGAGCTGTTTGTCCAAAATTTTGAATGATAAAAGACAAATCGTCAACTGATAAACTAAAGTTATGAGTTGTTACTTGGATAGTTACAAAAGTATATTTATCGATATAAAATTACGTGATTTTTCGACAATATTTTCTTTGATTCGCAATGAGCAAAGTCTTTCATCACGAGAAATTTTAAATGAAAATTTAATCGATTATTGGCTTGAACAAAATCATTACGGTCAATTTTATTATCTTCCATTGTTATGTGTTCGAACAGGTTTCGATTTGTTTCTTCGTTCTCAACAATTTCCAATCGATAGTGAAATTATTATGTCCGCCATAAATATACCGTCCATGATTACACTTGTTCAATGTCATCAACTAAAAGTGATTCCATGTGATATACAAATCGACACATTAGAAATCGATATCGATCGTGTTCGATCATTAATCACATCGAAAACAGTTGCAATTGTCTATGCACATATCTATGGTCGATGTACAAATGTCGAACAATTGGTTAATTTAGCATATGAAAAACAAATCTTTTTTATTGAAGATTGTGCTGAAAGTTTTGCAGGTTTCTGTTCATGTGTAACAAATACTCAAACAAATCATTACGATATGTATTGTCAAAAACGTGAAGCTAATCAATTGTCTATATCATGTTACACAGGTCATCCACGTTCACATCTTGTTCTCTTTAGTTTCGGCGTACTCAAATTTTGTACAGCTCTTGGCGGTGGTTTTGCTAAAATCTCCGATAAAACTTTATACAATCAAATGTCAACGATCTACAATCGAGATCCAATTCAGGATACTCAGCAATATTATTCGAATGTGAAGAAATATTTTTATTTATATTGGCTTTTAAATGTGCCTCTGGTGATCAAACCATTAATGTTTATTATTCGTTTGTTAAAATTAAATCATATGGAATTTGTTGTGAATCGTTTACGTGCTTTTTCAAAAACACCGTCAACGGACGAATTATTTCTTTCGTTACGTCGGCAACCATGTCGACCGTTACTTGCCTTTCTCTATCATCGTTTTCGAACGTACGATTATGAAATTGTTAACAAACAAAAACAAAATGCAATCTATGTTCTCGAACGTTTGCAAACGAATTCAACGATCCAATTCATTGGCTTCAATTGCCCGTTGAAAAACTATTGGCTCTTTCCTATTCTTGTTGCCAAACCTGAACTTTTCGTTCAAATTCTTTCAAAAAATCATGTCGATGCTTATCGTGGTACGACACAATTGAATGTTATTACAAAACAATTGACGAATACTGATAATCTACCGATTAGTATCGACGATCGACATAAATGTCCGAATGCTGAACATCTTATTGAACATGTTATCTATTTACCTGTTCATTGTCATGTACCGAAATCTGTACTTGATCAATTAATATCGGTTGTAAATCGAACAAGTAAACAAATCGAGCAATATTATCTCAAATCAAAGATATAAAGTGCACTACTCAATAGAAATACGGATGAACTGTGATAGATTTTTAATCAAATTTGTTTTACACGATGTATATAAGCTTTTAATTTGTTTTTTTCTTCTTCGACAAGAGAATAAAAGCTAAAATATCAACTTAAGAGAACAAAAAACACGACGAGAACAGTTTTTTGCTCGGTTATGTTTTATTTAAAAAAAGAAAAAGAAAACTAATATCGTTTGTTGACAAGCAATCAATGAGATTACCATTTACTTAATTCGGGTATATTTCGATAGTACTCGAGACATGTTGGATTTGCTAATGAACCTGTTGCATGAATTGTTTGTCCTTCGATAATACGTCGAACAGGCACCTCGACTTTTTTCATATTAATCGTATACTAAAATACAATTCAGAAAATGAGTCACAAATTTCGAGGCTAATTCTCATGTGTTTCGATTCTCCAATGAACTGATTACCATAGAGTACAAAAAAACGACAAAGACAAGTCAATTTATAAAAGAAATGTAAGTTTTTTCAACAGAAACGGAAATGTTTTCTTGCTCAACAGTGCGAGACATTAACCACCGGCAGAGTATTATTTATAGTTAATAAACTTACAGGAATATCAGGCACTTGCACAATTACTTCAGGCACATGTCTTGCTGATAATTGCTGACGAATAGCCGTTTTAATTCGGTTGACAAGCGTTTGTTCCAGTTGAGTAACATGAGTAGGAAGCTAGAAACGAAGAAAAAAAACTCATATTTTTACTGTTTCCCTTTTTTTCTTTTGTCTTTCGAAATTAATTCATGTTATTTAGATGATTAACGCTAATGGAAATTAGACAATGTGTGTAACAGAAAACGAATGTAGACATTCCGAAGAGAACAACAAAAAAAAGCGACAAGGAAGGAGAAGAAAGAATATATCTGTGTATGACGCGCGAAGAAAAAAATGTTGAATATTATTAGCTGACTAAAAATGTTGATGCATTTCCTTTATTTCCATCTTAGAATCTAATTGACAATCTTCACATTTTAACAATAGATTTATCAGTAAAAGAAGCTAAATTCATCCATATAATGGCGGTAATGACATTTCTCAAACGGTAAGCTTATAAACTTTCTTTTTGTTGTCACGATCTTTTATCTTTTCTCCTTTTTTTTTATTATTCATTCAAGTTGAAGAAAATAATAACTAACAAGATGATTAGTTCCTATTTAAGATACACATAAATAGAATGTGTACGTGTGTGTGTGTGTGTGTGTTAATGCTCATAAGAAGAGAATTTCATGTCCGCTCGGTTTTTTTTATTATAGCCTCTTGAATCTAAAGTTGAGATTTACATGAATCAACATGTTTGAAGAAGAAGAAGAAGAAGAAATAGCTCGTTAGCTATTTTGAAAAGACTTTGCTGTAAGTATTAATAGTTTATTTACGTTGGCAAAAGAATATCTTTCTATAAACAAATTCTGATTACCCTTAACACTCAATTAGATATTTCTCTCGTTTGGGTTGGAGAGAAAGAGCGAGAGAGAGGATATTCTTTGAGATCTTTCTTTTTTGTTTGTTGCTACCATTATTCTTATACTTGAAGAGTATTTCATCGAACTGTATACATAATTTCACAACAACATCGAATATCAAAACGAAAGTAAGAACAACTCAGAAATCTTTTTTAATTCATGATAATAAAGCAAGTTTCCTGGATTATCAATGCACACGAACTCGACGGGAGTTTTTTTTTAATTAAAGTCTGATGTTTCCCTGAGAAAATATGAAAATAAAAGAATAAATATTCAATGGTTACAACGAAAACAAAGATTAATTTTCTCAGCAGACCGCAAATCTAGACCTGAAGCTTTCGTTATTTGAATCAATATTTTACTCGTTGCATAGCAAGTTTCTCGGGGAATTCTTAATAAAAATAATCAATCATTCTTCTTTTTTCTCTGCATAATTACGACAGCATATTATTCAATAGGAAATGACCAACTAGTTAACAAAGATATATATCATTGAAAATTGACTAGTGTTCGTGTTTTATTTAAATTCTATTGCGTTTCTTTTTCCTTCTTATTCTATCCTGACTCTCTTACCCTATATTGAAGAAAGAAGAAAATAATTTTGTCTACAAATGTATTCCCATCATGCATAGAAAACGAGAAGGTTTTCATTTCCTTCAGAATAAGAATCTATTTGATATGTTCGTTTCTCATTCTAATTGCTACGATTGACGTAGATAAATACGTATTCCTATTTTCTTCTTCTTCTCGGAGATTTATTTTTCTATTGAATACAATTTGATAGTAATGATTTTCTTTAGGATGAACAATACGTGCCTAATTCTCGTTATTTTCATCGTACTTGCTTCAAGTGCACTCTCATCGTATCTTGACATACCTCCGCCACCTGAACGACCATTACGTTTTAAAACCAAAGAACAAATCGAATCTTATCTCAAAGCAGTCAAAGATTATTACGATGCATTCAAAATCAAACTTGTTCGTCGAGGTAATTTCTTAGATGATTATTATTCGTCATTAGACGACAATTCCAATTCAATCGAAAACGATGATTTATATTCGTTATTAAATCAGTCTCCGCGAAGTTCATACATTCGTCGACGATATAAAACGAATCGATTTATGAATAATATTTAGAGAAATATTTTTCACTGATCTCGAACAAGAACAAACATGCAAAAATGTGGCAGTTCTATTCTACGCCTATTGCTTCACTTCTTCTTCTTCTTCTTCGTCTTTTTTTGTTTCGTGTGTCATTTCGCCTAGTCTTTATCGATTTGTCACGAATAATAAACAACTCGAATCAATCTTTCAGAAAAACGAAAAAAAAAGACGAAACAAATCAGTGATTTACTTTAAGAAAAAGAACGACTCGTTCATCACTTGTATTCGGATTTCGTTGAGCAACACATAAACTATCGTTTATTTCGCCATTAAATTGATCGACAATCGAATAGATTTCAGCCGAACCGAAACGAATACCATGAGGATTAAGTGTACCGTCGCTAAAAATAAAACGAGCTATATTTATCAAATTAATTAACAAAAAAACCTGCGGCCCAGCATGACAATTCCTCGTGTCGCCGGATTAACCATACAGAAATCCGAATGATTCCAAATACCTGGAAATGTAAATGTTTTTAAGTTTTTTTTTCTTTTCTTCGTTGTTCGATTTTCCTACCGGAGAATTTATCAAAATAAGCTCGACGATATTTTTCTCCATTAGTATCTTGCCAAAAGAAGACGGGCATCGATGGAAACGGTTTGACACAAACGAGTTCACCACTTTCTCCTTGACAAATGTTTCCATCTTCCGACCAACATTGAATCGCCATAGCTAAATGAGGAGATTGAATTTCGCCTTGATGAACACTCAACGTCGGATTGACTCCAGCGAAACACGAACTGAAATAAGTTACAAACAGAGTTTTATTAATCATTGTTCAATCTCGGTACATGATATCTGTGCCACCGGTAATTGAACCTAAGAGAACGTTGTTTTTGATTTCACGATAAACATAATCGAATATTCGACCATGCAATGGTGAGCCGGTAGAGAGAATTGTATGAACACTATCGAGTCGATTGTGTGTTCGAGGTGTAATTTGATTTTCTTCTAATGAGGAGAGATAACGAGCACTGCAACCGAAAATTGTTATTCTAAACGAGGAAGTTTCATTAGTAAAAATGAGAAGTGCAAGTTGCAGAGCTTATACCCGATTTCATCAGCTAAATCCCATAAACGATAAAAATCTGGAACAATTGGCGAACCATCATATAAAACGATCGATGTGCCAAGTGCAATCGATGAGATTAACTAAATGAACTTATTTATTCTATTTTCCATTTCAATTAGATTATTGGCATTACCCAATTCCACATCATCCATGAAACAGCTTTTTAAAAAAAACGAGGTGATAACGGTTCGTTTCTTTTTACTTTTTCAGTACAAAAATATTTTACCTGTGAAATAAAAAAGGATATCACCATCTTTCATGTTACTCTGTAATTGATGTTCTTTCAAATGATTGATCAATGTTCCTCCATGGCCATGCACGATACATTTTGGTGCGCCAGTTGTGCCGGATGAATACATGTAAACACGCCGAAAAACAAAAACAGAATTCAAGAAATTCTTTTCAATAAATTAAAGTCAACTTATAATAAATAATGGATGACTAAATGACACTTGTTCGAATTCGAGTTCAGGTATATTTTCACCGGGTAACGAAAGAAATTCATCAATAGTTACACTAGAATAGTTATTTAAAAAAAAAAATCTTGTTTTTGATTGCAAATCAAACCTATTTGGAATTTCACTAAGATCCATGGAATGATCCGGAACAAACGGAATGACGACGACGTGTTTCAATGTTGGCAATGCTAATCAACAGAAAACAAAAGTCGATTTCGATAGAAAAGCAAAATCTTACCAAGTACACTGTCTTTTAATTTAACTAAACCATCATGAGTTTTACGATTGTAAACAACCGCATTACATCCGAAGATGATCTTCGGTTCAATTTGACTAAAACGTTCTGTGACACCCTAGTAAATAAACCGACATATTCTTGAGAATGAAAGTTATTTCGATAGATCGAACCAGAACACCGAAATCGGCTGATGCAGCACTGAAAATCGCACCGAGACTGGCAGCTGCTAAGCAAATAATTAACGCTTCGGGACAGTTCGGCAGATAGACTAAAATCTCAAACGAACGTTTGCGTGTAAATACAAAAAAAAGAGAAACGGTTTCCATACCGACAACCCGATCGTTCACTGTTACACCGACATGCTTGAGTGCAGCACGATACCGACGAACTTGTTCGTTCAATTGAGCAAATGTAATTTTTTTAATCGTTGAATTTCCCTCGCCTAAACTCAACAAACGAGAGAGAAGAATAACAAACTGTTTCGCGAGTGAACATACTGCATGAATAGATAGCTACTCGATCGTCCTTAAAACGAAGTAGATTTTCGGCATAGTTTAACTTGGCACCGATAAACCATCGAGGTATTTCATTCATTTTCTTGTTTTCTTCCAAAACCTGTATTAGCAAAAGTTAATTCACATTTCTTTTTCATTGAATCAAGATACTTGTTCGTATGGTACGGAATATTTAATTTTACTATAAATCCAAAATTCTTCCCAGAATTTTTCAATATTTTCAATTGACCATTGATACAAATCCCAATAAGATTCTAAAGCAATCGAGACATACAAGTGGCTCTCTCGAGACCGAACAATAAAAACTTGATACCTAATTGAACTTGATATTTATTTATAATAATATCTTTAAAATCATCAATATTCGTTCGAACGCCCACAGGCGGCGACCAGAGTTTATGAGACATCTAAATCACGAAGAGAGAGAGAGAAAAAAGCGGGCAAATAATCTTGATTTTTATTAATATAAGAATGTAGCAAGAGTGAGAAATGAACTACAAGCAACAGCACAATATCAAGCATGACAGAATTTTTCTTTATAAGAATAAAAAAATGTTATTTATTTTTCTTGTTTTTGCCTTTCTTATCTTTCGATGGTTTTTGTTTATTATCATCATTATCCTCATTTTCTTCTTCACTTAGTTGATCATCCGATTCTTGTTCGATATTTTCTTCGTCTGACTCATTATCATCGACAACGGGTACATTTTTCTTCGGTTTGACTTCTTTTTGCTCGCGTTGTGTCACTTGTCGGTGAATAATCAAACGTGTTAACAACAAAAGACTAAAGATAAGACCCGGTGCCATACGTTCGAACTTATCGTGTAAAACATAATGAGTATAAACAGCTCCTAACATCGTTATTAAAAGAGCGACATTAGCAACTTGTTTTAATCGACCTTAAAATGAAAAATTATTCGTCAAGAAAAAGGATTTTTCGTCGGTTAGTTACCTGGAATGAGAACTAGAATAGCACCACTGATAACTTCGACTAAACCGACGGCTACACGAAAGTTTTTCGCATACGGACGCCAGCCGGTTTGTTCGTAGAATGGAAATACTTTATTAACTCGGCCGAATTCTCGTCTCTGCAAAAAAGAAAACGTCGAAGTTTGTTTTTTTGGCCAATCAAATCGGTCCTACCATGTCTTCGTGGACATCAGGAAAGAATTGTGGTGTAAGTTTGAAATGTCCAACGAATACGAAGAACAAGCCGAGTGTCAATGTGAGAACAGTTAAAGCTATTGAACCCATAAACTTAGTTTTATCTAAAAAACGAAATTCCTGAGAGAAACAAAACAGATTTCTATTGATTATTGAATTATGAGCTTTTTGTAGTTGATTTCAACGAATTCACTCGTTGTAACAGCAATTTCTCTTGTTCATCATCGACTCCAAGATCGAGATCTTCTTCTTCTTCTTTTTCTTTTTTCAATTTCTTTAATTTCCTTCGTTCCTGTTTAGTCTGAAACGACTCATAACGTTGTTTGATCTGCAATTGCTGATGCACAGCCTTGCGTTGAATTCGTTCGTGGAGCTTTTCTCTGCTACTTTTCGGCGCTTGAATGTAATGATCGATCACTTGAAACAACCGTCTCGTTGACATTTGCGAGACCAACGGCGTTGCTATCGGCGTCACACGTTTCGGCTTCAAAGTTTTCAAAATATCCGCGATTTCTGAATACGATGAATGCAACGAATAACACAGTCGATAGCTGAGATATTTATCCGAATAGGAAACATCGACACCTTCGCCACCGTAGTCCTGAAAACCAACGAAGAACCGTTTCGAACTCGTCGAAACGCTTTGCTCGAAATTCGAATGGTATTTATGATATTCGACGAGTAGTTCACCGGCGGCGATCTGATCGGTGAACCACATAATCGAAAGGAGAACGCGAATGGGCTTATCACAATTGCGGAAGAAAGCGCAGGGTTGAGCAAAGTTCGATGCCGAGGTTCGACAGGCGTGTAAACGTGTCGTATTCGGATCGGTTGTTAAACATTCCTGGATAATCGGCAGACAGGAATAGAAATCGTATTGACCTTGTTCGACATGAATTTTCATGCCGAGACCATCGTACAACGCTCGATAGATCTGCTCGTAGCCGACACGTGCACTAAGATTGAAAAAAAAACAATATTTGACAATTGAATTTTCGAAATAGAAACCTGGTTTTGAAGTAAATATTTGCAGTATTCGATTGATCAGCAACTAAACCTTTGATCCAGAGAATCAACGCTTCGCAACTGACTTCTCGTGTTGGAATATGAAGAATATCCGGCCGAAAAAACGTCATATCGATGTACAGATTTTCGATTGGCTTGAAGAGAAATTCTTTTTCATCGTCATGTTCGCCTCCTCGACGTTGTAAATGCGTAATACGTTTGGCTTGTCCGCGGTACAATCGAAAATCGCCGGTAAACAGAACGTTTCCATGTTCGCCTTCGATCCAAATCATCATCGAACCAGGACAATGACCTGAACCGAAACAAGTCACGAGAATCGGCTCGCCGACATCCGGCGTGTGCGATGCCAATGTGGTTCGTATGCTTGCTCCGTCTTTTTTCTTGGCTTGAACGGGATCGTTCGATTGAATTGTCAAAGCAAATGGCTGATCGATTGGAACTGACTTAAAATACGGGATTAAATGACGATAAGGCGCCATTGTGCTGAGCAATTGCTTGGAGATATCTGACATGTAGATTGGCGCATTGATTTTTGCAACGTATTTGCCGAATTCCGGCCGTTCGAGACCAACAAGATGGTCCATATGGATGTGAGTGATGAAAAACATTGTGCTCGTATAATTATGTGTTTCAAATGAGTCGATAGAGATGAGAGGATATTCCTCAATGATGCCATGATATGTGCACATTTTATTTTTATTGGAGATTTCTAGATTAATTCCAGTCAAGCCACGTAGAATGGGTGTGTCTCTGAGCGACGAGGAGATGAAACAAAGAAGTGATTGATAGATGCAAATTATGGATAGTTCAATTAGCCAATGAATATAATTAACTTTAGGTTTATTTGAATGAATATTATTTGTTAATGACAGAAAAAAAAATAGAATTAAAAAATTTATTTTACAAAATAGAAAGCAAAAATCTGTTGTATTCACAAGTATATCTCATAGCGACATCTGTTCATCTCGTAGTTCCGTAGCATCATTATTAATTCCAACAGCTGTTTGTTCTAATCTGATCTCTTGTTTTTCTAAAAAAATGAAAACAATTTACATTCGTAAACATTTCATTCATTTTCTTCTTACTTTTCTTTGGTAAAAAAAATAGAATCGATAATGCCATTGAAATATGCCAAATACTATGAACATACCAATAGTTATCATCTGTTTCGCCGAATGCGAACAGAAGAATACCCGTTAGTGATAGAACGAAACCAGGAAGAAAAAATAAAATCTCTCGACATGTTGGCTGTAATCGACGTTCTTTCTTCGAAATCCAAATCCAAGTTACGAGTGTAAATAGAAAAACTATCGAAATCAAACCAATAAATTGAATATTATCAAAACGATCTCTTGAATTCAATATGACACAGAGTAAAAGACCCAAAACAAAGAGAAAGATTTTCTTTGATCGAGATATCAATGACATGGTGAGTAATGTTATCACAAATGATGAATATGAACCTACGAAATCAATGAATTGTAGAGTATCATATTTTAATATACAAAATCGACGGATTTCTTGATCGCAGGCATGATAAAACTAAATATATACGCACATCTCGATGAAAGTGAATAACGAAAATTTACTGTTGAGAAAAACATGTTGAAAAAATAGATTAAACCTTCGATATATAAACGATTGTAAACAGCTAAGATAATCGCTGGGAGAAACATTAGATTGCTTAATGTTAAAAATAAAACACTGGGCAAATATTTGCTCAAACGATTGTATCGATTATCCGTACAACCATATCCACGAAAACCTGAGGAGAAGAAGGAGAAGAAAAAAAACAAAATCATCTTTGCGTTTATCAATCAACGAATTGTGATTGTCTACCGGCTACACAACTACATGCTGAGTATATATTCTGTTGTGAAGTGAGAATTTGACAGACACCGTAAGTACCACATTGATCTTGAGTACATTTAGTTGAATAGATTTTGAATTTTAAAGAACTGAAATTGAATATAGAGAGAATTGTTTCGATTAGATTATCTTGAAACGGACTTATTTGAATGTGATTCAAGTGTTAAATACCAAAGACCGATTTCAGGATACGGTAATGAAATAATTATGGACGAATTTGAATTGAGAATGATTTGAAAATCAGGTTCACAAGTCGAATAATGATGTAGTCGGTTTTTTGAAAGACAACCAATAATACTTTGATTGAATTTGATATTTGCTTGAAAATTAAAATGCAATGTTCCTCCGAGAGTTCCTTCGTCGATGAGGATTTCATATGCGTAGATTGATGAATTATCAGACTGAAAATAAATCGTATTCGTACTATGATTGGAATAGTTAGGAATGTAAATAAAATCATAGTAATAATTTGATTTAATGCGTCGAGTTGAATAGATTGGAATAGATGTTTGAGCTACATAGATTTTTTTTTAAATATGCTTTTTCTGTTGAAGATTAACGAAATCGATTTACTTTCTGAAAGGATTGTCAACGAGCCAGAGATTGGCAAAGATAAACATGAATCGTTATCAAGAGAAATTTGAAAATAAAGCCAAAGGAAAGGAGCAATTTGATCGAGTTCAAAAGAACATGAATTATATCTGCAAACTACAAAAAGATACGGATGAAGAAATTTCGAACAACTAAACCAACCAAATGCATAATCATTCTGCACGGAACTCGGTAAACCATTGATTCGAACGAGAATATTTATCTTGCATATCGATGACCATTTCGATTGGATAATCAATCGAGACGTATCAATCGATGTGTAAAATCTAAATCAAGGAAATATTCAACAACAACTATAATGACATTCCTAGGAAAGAATTACGAAGTATAAACCGATGTGTTATTATTAGATAAAGTTATTTCTAATGGTTGATCGAGTGTTAATGTTAGTGGAACAGACTGAATCCGATAATTCAGCCATGTTGTTAGTGATATATTACAGTTACTTGTCGTTATCTGAGTTTAGGGTTAATGAGAAAAAAAAACAAACAATAACAATTAACAAAACGATTTGAAACATACTTTCGAATTGAGATTCAATGGAAAACGTTCCATAAATGTCTGAAATAAAAGGTCCATTTATCGTTTGAAATCAATCGATTTTCTTGTTCATCTTACCATTGCAAACCATGTTCCTTGTAAAGGATTGTTTACTTGTACGAATTGATTCATTTCTGTTCGATTGAATACGTTTGTGATTAGATTATGACGAGTCGGAATATACAAATCAGGAAATGATTCATTTCTTGGTGCGACTAGCGGATAGGCTTGGTATTGAAGATGACTACATCGAACACAAATCAACGAATGGAAAACAAAATACTCTCGATTTACATACAAATGAAGATACTGCAAATCTTTTGAACATTTTCCATTCATTTCAATATTCAACGACCAATTAGCGATTGTACTTGGATAGTCAATATTAAATTTCAAGAACGTCATATCTGTATAATCGATATATTCATATATTCTTATCTGATCATATGATTCATCTCGATAGTCAATAGCCGAACAAGATAAACATAAAATAACGAATAGAATTGGCTTCATATTTCTTATCTAAAACGATGAATTCGAGCTGTTTTTCTTTCTTTCTTGGAAACTATCTTTACAGAAAGGATTTTATTTGCTTTCAAATGGTTTGTACGTGTGTGTGTGTGCTCGAAAAGAAAAATTCACAATAATCAAAAGCAAACGAAGGAGAAAAAGATGTTTAGAGCATAGACAATAAATATAAAGTAAAGAAGAAACGAAATAAAATACGGATGTTCTTTTTTTTGTCCATTTATGAATAATAATAATAATAATAATAAACAAATAGATGATTTAAGAATAATTGATAAAATGTATATTTATTTTTTTCGAAAAGGGAAAAGAAAATAAAATGAACTAATTAAAATAAATCATCACATCTTGACCAATCTTGTTTTAATTTACAATTCCAATATTCGTTTGTGAATACGTGGATATCCGAATCTGTCAATGGATCATGTTGTTTTTTGAACCATTTCGGTTGAAATATATCGACGCCATTGCCTTCGGCTTCTCGAACTTTTCGTGCTTGTCGTTGTTTTTCTTCTACACGTAATTTTTCTTGATTGGCTTCGTCCCAACGAGCTTCTTCCATCAAACGTTGATCAGGTCGTCGACGTGAATCCGTCGGTGCTACATCGGGCTCGTCCTCATTTAATTCAATAGCAAGTTCAGTGAAATTATACATTTTTTCGAGAAAAGCCGGCGGCATTTTACGTTGCCATAAAAGTTTCATATTATGTGTTTCCATATGATGAGAATTTGTGTTACGATTTGGTTCAATAGGACCGCCTTCGATTTTTTCTGTCCATGTACCTGCATTTCGAAAAGACAATCATAAAAAAAATGTCCGAATTTAAAATCGTCATTTTACCGGATAGAACCCATCGTGCTTGCGAATCAGCATCGGTTATGACTCCCGTGACTTTTCGAGGTACATCTTTCGAAAAATAACTATATTGAAAATATTTTAATTTACAAACATCATTTGTTGTACAATTAATAATATCCATTTCACCGACCTAGAAAAAAACAACAACAACAACAATCATTTTTACAAATATTTTATTGAAGTTTTTCACATACATTATCAATCCAAAGTTTGCCAACAATAATATTATTGACTAATGTTGTTATTCGTTTCCAGATGTAATGATTTCCACTGTTCTTAAAAATTAAATGACAGTAACCTAAGAAAACAAAAGCAAACAATCGATTTGATTATTAGTAGTTCGAGAATTTGATTACCTAGAGGTGTCACACTTAGATACTGTCCACGAAATTTCGATGACATGGTAAATTCTTGATAAAATGTCCAACCTTGTCCTTCGGTATGCTGAGCAAAAGCTGGTGGATGATGGCTGACTTGTTCTAAATAATCAATCAAAACGAAAAACTCTTCGTTCTTCATTGAAAATATTTTTAGTTTTTACCAGAAATCGATCTCCATCCTAAATCATCTGTTCTATCACATTCAAATGTTTCTCCTAGAAGAGGATTAAATGGTTTATTAACTCGTGTCGCTGTTGTCGAATACGCCGAAACAGTAAACGCTGCAACATAGGCCAATTGTTCCCAATTGTTACTTGCTTTAGCTGCTCGATCGAGTACAGAACTGTATTCTAATTCTTCGGTGACACGTTGTAACATCGATAGAGGCTCACTGAAATTCACAGGAATTGGAATTTTTGAAAGATCTTTGCCGACACAATTTTTAATAATACTCCAAAGATTTAAACTAAATAAAGAAAAATAGTGAATTCAATGAAAAGAAAGACAATTCATGTACCTATAATTCGGCTTTTCTGGAATACGATCACGTCGTTTACGTTTAGATCCGATTGGTTTCGATGGAAAGCTGACATTTTTACTGATACTCGCTGTCGATGGACTTTTAGGAATCGTATCTTTTGATTTTGATCCTAAATTCATAATTTCCAAATGATAATTTTCTCGTGACAAACAGAAAACTACTTTTAACAATCACAACAGGCAGATTTTCATCATCTTGTTCCTCAGATTCACTTTCTGCGTTGTCTTCATCGCATGAACTTGCATTATCATCGACAAGTTTCGTTGATTGTTTATCACTACTGGATAGATGTTGTTGTAATCTTAAATTCAAATCGTAGGAAAAAAGAACACAAATCAATGCATTTGCTGAATACATACGGAATTCGAAAGACACTTTCGGCATCATGAAATTCATCGTCTTCTTCCGAACTCGCACTTTCCTCATTTATAGTTCGAGCGTTCGTTGATCGATCTTTTCTTGATGCACGTTGAATTTGTTTTTCGAGTTTTGCACTTTGTGATGCCACCTGTTCGCACATACGTTCCATACGTACGCGTGCATCACGTTCAACTTGAACAGCTTTTTGCCATTTACGGCCTTGACTTTGAATTAATTGCACTAGTTCTTGACAAGCATTGAGCATTGCTAAACAAGCGAGAGAAAACAATTTCAATTTTTTGTATTTCAACACTCAACGAACCTGTTGATGTTATACGAAATAATGTCGCACGTTCATTAACACTTTTAATTGTATTTACTGTTGCTTCGGATTTATCGATCTGTTCAAGATCGCCTAATGTTCGATGCAGTGCTTGATAATGTCGATTGATTAAATCCATGCACATTTTAAGATCTTCTAATTTCGCATCGAACGTTTTATTCATTGTGGCTAATTCAGCACGTTCGTTGATTTCAGGTGATTCCTTGAATTGTTCGTTTGAACTAGCCGTTGGAAGGTTTTGTCTAGTTGATGATTCGTCAACAGTCGATATTTCTTCATCAGAATCATTGTATTGTTTTCTAACTTTCAATGATTTCTGTTTGGCTAATTCGAGTGCGCTCATCCAACGTTGTTTATCGTTTTCAGTTGATGTACGTAGATGAATAACTGTTGAACCATTGGATATAACAAAATGACACGAATCATTGGATGATAAATGTGCAGATTCAAGATAAACTGTACCACGACATGTATGCGTCATTTCATCTTGAGTACGATAATAGGACAATATGCCGGCATGTAAAACAAACCAACGTTTCTGATAACCTTTTAAGTACTAAAAGATGAAGAAGAAAAAAAATGGAAATTTGAGACAAATGAAGCAATTTTTCGATTGTTATTTTTTACATTTGTCCATTTATATAACCAACCACGCATTTCGTCTTTACCATTGGCAACTGATGGTGTTGTTGATTGCATATATTGCGTTTGTTGAGCATGCATTGGTGGTGGAACAATACCCGTTCCAATAGCACCTAGATTCAATGAACTAGTTGTATTTTGCATTGATGTCGATCGTATTGCTGTTGAATGATGATGAGAAAATTCAATTGATGATGAATGATTCGAAGATTTCAATTGATTTGAACAAGAGAAATCATTAGGAATAATCAAAGAATTCGTATTGTTATTTGTGTCTACAAACAAAATGAAACAATATATTCAAGTTTTAATCTATAATTGATTTTTTCAAATCGACATGCGATCATCGTACGATATGTGATCAAATTATGTTATTCGTTTTTTCTCTCTCTCTCTCTCTCGCTTGCTTAGTAATGTCACAAATGGTTCTGCTTGGTTAACTTTGTGTATTCTCCTCTTATCGAAGTAAGAATAACATGAAATCAACTTATTCGTTATCAATGACGTTACGTATTGTTTTTCTCCTTTGAAAACAAGAAAAAACAAGAAAAGCACACATACAGTGAGGTGTCGCAGCAAGTGTATGACGTCTTCGACGTGAGCCAATAAATGGTGGTCGACATTTCGAAACTATCTTGCGCATACGATGTGGCATCTTTTTAGTTTAGTTATCGACGACAGAACAAATGAAAAACGAATAAGAAGAAGAAGGAGAAGAAAGAGCAACTGCAGAAGAAGAGAAGAAAGACTCAGAGATGTAAGAAAAAAGTCGAAGCAGCAGCAGAAGAAGGAGAAGAAAAACAACATGTAAGTAGTAGACCAAGATAGAGAAAGAGAGCGGTAATATGGAAGAACGATTCGAACACACAACAATAACAACTAACGCTAGAAAAAAATGTGTTCTTCTTCATTGTGTTGTTTGCTTCGAATTTCGGTTTGAATAATATCTCTCGACAGTTATCGGATGATGTAAGAAACGAGAAGAACAAAAAACAACAAAAAAGAACCGAGCGATCTTTCAACATTATCTTAACTTTAACAGCAAAAGGACAAAAGTCAACGAATCTAGTTTGAATATTCTTGTCGAATGTAATTTAGTTTAATTTTTAATGAGTCATTTTTTGATTGATTAAAATAGAAAACTTCTCCTTTATTTTCAATTATCTTGAACAAGCAAAATGTTTCTTTTCTTTTCCTTCATATACCACCCTACTTTAATATTAATATTCATCCAACCTCAAGAATGAAAAAAACTATTCTCGGCTAAATTCTTCCGTTTTTCTTCTGCTTCTGTTTGACTCCTGTCACACGGCCTCTCGAGGATAAAAAAAAGTATGATCATTTTTTCGTTGTTTAAAAAAAGAACCGTTTCTGTCAATGACAAATAGAGTACGTTTAGCTATTTATAGATGACACAAAACGGAAACAATGCGGGCAAACTGATTTGAATAATGAAGAGAGAAAAACAATTCTCTTGTTTAGAGTTTTCAATTTAATTAAAAAGAAAGATTCTTTTTCTTTTTAACGATGATAATGTTGAAAAAGAAAAAATAATTTGTTAATCTAAAAAAGAGAAAATAGAACATGCAGATTTTCGTCAATAATCTTTTTTAATGAACGCACACACACACCCACACGAAGAAAAGTATCTTTTTCAAGCTGGATTAAACGTGTCTTCTTTTAATAAGCAGAATACACACCGGCATAGTAAACACAAGAAATGAGCAGAAAAAAGAAAGGTACGCAAATATGAAGCTTTCCTTCTGTGTTCGTTCGTTTTTTTTTTGAAAATAAATATAAGTTTATATACATTTGTTAGTCTTCTGTTGAAAAACTTGTAATTGTCGTTGTTTTTTGTATGACATCATCAAATGGTGATAGTGGAATCTCTTCGACTGTTTCAATGACTGTTACTGATTCTGTGTTATCATCATCGGTGACTGGATCGAACGTGAAATTGTCTCGATAGCGCGAGAGATTCAATGCGAATGCAATCGATGGATCATCGACGACCAATAACTCTCCGAGCTGAAATTATCCAAATGAAAAAACGATGAAATGTTTCAATTCAACAAAAGCTTTACTTTAAATTGAAGCGAATGATCGAAGAAGAATTCGTCTTCAGAATTCGTTACCGGTGTTTCGTAAGTCAATTGATATGGAAGATCGAATGCTTTTGTTTCATTATCAGCTGTTGGCAATTTAAAACATCGAAATATCGCCGAAACAAATTTGACTTTGCCTATTGCTTTTTGTATATCTTCATTCTCGATGACGACTGGCTTAGCTGTGACTAAACGTGGTTGAGTAAAACCAGCACCTGTTGCGTATAAAATTAAATCTTCCCATTTCAAAGCGCCGCCGATGTATTCGCCTGAGAGAAGTTCTTGATGTTCAGCCGGTATAGCACGATTGACATAAACATCAGAGAAATAGAATTCACCGCCCGGCTGAAACACAAGATCATCACATTGAAAAATTTTTAAAAAATTAGATTCATTTACTTTGAGAATTTTGCAAATGCCTTCGATAATCAATTGTTTATTTCGTTGATAATTGATGACGCTGTTCGAACTGGAAAACAAGAAAGGAGCTTTTTTTTCTTAAATTAAATTGAGAAATCGATTAATTACACAACGACATCGACGGAATTATGTTTGAGTTTGGTTTTTTCTAAATGCTCGATGTCGCCTTCGATGAATTCAACATTGGTTTTCTGAAATCCAAATTTTTTCATATGATAATCCACTTGTTCTCGAGCGAAATTCAACTAGAATTCAAATCCAATCAACTCGTTTTTTTTTCCTATCGAATTTACTCGTTCAACATCCGAATCAATGCCAATAACATGTCCGTTTTCTCCAACAAGTTTCGATAAAATAAAAACATCTCGGCCAACATCACAACCGATATCAACCACTGTGCAACCTTCTAATTTCGGTGGAAATATAACAAAATTCGATTGATGAGATCTGAATGAATTCAAATGAATTTATTTTCCCAAAGCAAACAAACAAAGTTTGTTCCTTTACTTGGCAATGACATCGGGATGTATCTGTTCGATGATTGTATTTAAAATACTTGGCGTTCGAATGAAATGCGGTTTCATTCGAGAGAAATGATCCGAATCTTGATCGTCATCTTCCTCTTCGACGCTATAAACACTTTTTGCTTCTTCACCTTCACTTTTATCCGTGGTTAACGACATAGTTTATTTATTTATCTAAAACGAATGATATTTCTGTATTTCAAAAAACAACAACAAGTCAACCGTAGGGTTTACAGTGCAAGTAGGAAAAGAAAAAGAAGTCTCCTTATGTATTCGTCATTCTTTCCAAAAAAAAATATATATATAGTACACAATTCTCTTCTAGCCAATGTTTGATGTGTTGGCGACACCTTTACATCTATCGACATCTTTAAACGAACCGAAACTTTGACGTTTTTGGAAAAGAAAAAAAGCACGATTTCGTTTGAAATAAATCGTAAAAAGGAAAATTTAATTTTTGAATCAAAAAAAAGAAATTCTCATCGATAAATATTATTTTTCATTGGTCGATAAATCTCAATTGTTTACGATCTGTTTTTTTTTCTCTCCTCTTTTGTCAGTTAGATCAAATTGATTCTTTCGATCATGACACGTGAAATTCTTACGCTACAAATCGGCAATCAATCGAATTACGTTGGCGTACATTTCTGGAATCAACTCGAACATGAATTCAATCAAAAGAATTCATCGATTGATTTTCATAGTTATTTGACATTTAATCAAAAAACGAATCTGCCAACAGCTCGCGTGCTTATTTGCGACTATCGAAATACATTCGGACATTTATTAGATGAAAATCCGATGAAATTCGAAGCCAATCCATCGATTGAAATCATCAATCGTCTCAAATCAGATAATTCCTGGTCGAAATACTTGAAAACACGAACGAAATTCAACGAGAAATCTCTTCTACCATTGAGAGACTATTGGCACAATGACGAGAATCAAAACAATCAATTCGATATCTATCCAATCGGTCAAGAAGTTTTCAAAACCAATATCGATCAATTCGAACATTCGATTCATTTTCTACTTGAATCTTGTGATTCGTTGCAAAGTTTTCGTTGTTTATACGATGTAAACAATAGTTTTTCCGGTCTATTCTCTTCGATACAAGATTATCTTCATGATGAATGTCCGAAACAACCGATTTGGTCGTTTGCCATTGGCGAAAATTCCTCGTCGTCGATTTACAATCTCGCGTTTTCACTTGTCAATTCAATAAATGAAAATCATATGCCAACATTAGCATGTCTCGACAATCCCGATGCATTCGAAACCAGTCTCGCCATTCAACACGCTTTATATTCCTCGTTATTTCCATTGGACGTGCTCGCCGATCGTTTATGTCCGATGAAACGAAGTTTTCTCAAATTATTCTCGAAAATTCCCTTCGACTACGCGCCATCGAAAACTCTGATGAACTATCTCGACAAAACCGATCTGTTCCCTTCGTTGAATCCGTCAGCCATGCATTTCGTCGTTCGTGGTCTAACCAAAGCGCAATTGTACAATTCATCGGTGTCGAAGTTCGATTTCGAAACAGCTGGCGAATTAATCGAAAGATATCTACGCGAAGAATACAATTCTCATATGTTCATTTCGAACACTTCGTGGACTGAGAAATACGATGGAATCAATGTTCTTTCGGCGATGATTAACGATGAGAAATCATCGGAGGAATTCTTCGGGCAATTGATTGAGAAGCTGAAAAAATCGAATCTGAAAACGATTTCCAAACGTTGGCAAGAGAATAATTTCGACGAGCAAATGTTCGAACAGTTGATCAATGATTTGAGTGTTTTACATGAACAATATTTGTTTTAAAAAAAGAGAAAAGTTATTTAACAATACGATTGACATGTTACGTTTTGTTTTTAGATTGAAAAGAGAACATTTTCGACGAAAGATATTTTGTGAATGTGCGTGTGTGACGATCGAATTCTCTAGTCGAACCACAGAACGTCAATTTTTCTAACCAAAACTACTAGTAAGTCGAATAAATTCACCCTTAAGTTATTAAAAACGATTTTGTTTTTCAGTTTTCTCCTCGAAATGAGTAACGAAGGTTCGTCAACCAAACTTGTCCTGCCTATCAATCCCGGCAATAGTACATCGACAACGCCAACCTCATCCTCGCCACCGCCATTATCCCTAAACGGCGAACAACAACAACAAGCAATCAATCTCAACGGCGACGGTAAACTAACATCCAATGGCGTACTTTCCGATCTTCAATCGACATTCCAAGGTTCATCATGGAGTAATGTTATCGATGTCTCCGGTGATCATTCATTTGATATACCCAATGGTAATCGAATGTTTGAAACACAACCAACACCTTTGATGACAATGCAACAGCAAATGTCCTATCAACAAGCCATACAACGACGGCCGATAACCGCCGCACATAACTTTCCAACGCAAAACATTCGTCCGGGCAATGGTCTGCCGATGAATGGTCGATGGACGAACGAGCAATCGTCAACGATTGGCCCACCGCCGCATCTACAACAAGCACCGCAATCGCCAACGTGGAATCAAGGATTTTCGGCCACTTCAGCTCGACGACCGGTTTTGCCCAACGTTCCGATGTCTCAATCGGCAAAGAAAGGACAAAATAACAATTTTTTTCCATTTCTTCCACAACAAACAACGACAACAAATCAAAATCCATCATCGATTCGACCGGCAACATCGGTATTCGGCACGAATTTTCCATCGACACAAAACGGCGCCGATCTCGGTCAGAATTTTCCATCGGGTGATGCTTATGACATGAATTCATTTCATCAAATCATGGACATAATGAGAAATGATAATGTTAAACGTGTTTATAATGACGATAACGGAATGAGTAGTCTACTTGATAATGATAATTTAATATCAAATGGCAATCCAACGGGCATGGGCAATATGTCGACGGGTTTGTTTAACACATCGCCACGAGGAATGACGCTCGATATGAACAAAGAAGAGCGATTCTCGCGAAAGGTGTTCGTCGGTGGTTTACCGCCGGACATCGATGAAGAGGAAATCATCGCGCATTTTCAACGATTCGGTCCGTTGATTGTCGATTGGCCGCATAAACAAGAGAGCAAATCGTATTTTCCTCCGAAAGGTTACGCATTTCTGATTTTTACCTACGAACGGTCCGTTCAGGAGCTCATCGACGAATGCGTCATCGACGATTCGAAACTCTACATGTGCGTATCAAGTCCGAGCATGAAGGACAAAGCTGTACAAATCCGTCCTTGGCTCTTAGCCGATTCGGACTTCGTCATGGACGGAACACAGCCGCTCGATCCGAGAAAAACGATCTTCGTCGGCGGTGTTCCTCGGCCATTGCGTGCCGTCGAATTGGCCATGATCATGGATCGTTTATACGGTGGTGTTTGCTATGCAGGCATCGACACCGATCCGGAATTGAAATATCCGAAAGGTGCCGGTCGTGTTGCATTTTCGAATCAACAAAGTTACATCGCTGCAATATCAGCTCGGTTTGTTCAATTGCAACATGGCGAAATTGACAAACGAGTCGAAGTCAAACCGTACGTTCTCGATGATCAATTGTGCGACGAATGTGCAGGCGCTCGATGCGGTGGCAAATTCGCACCGTTCTTCTGCGCCAATGTCACGTGTTTACAATACTATTGTGAAGCATGTTGGGCATCGATACATGCGCGTGCAGGTCGTGAATATCACAAACCATTGGTTAAAGAAGGAGCTGATCGTCCTCGATCGTTACCATTTCGTTGGTAAATCGTCTTATTTTTGCTCTATATTTCTTAATTGTTGTTTTTTGTATATTCGTTTTCTCTCTTCTTCTTCTTTTGTGAACGTTGCGCATACGTACGTCTTCATGTTTGTTTTTTTCCAATAAGACCTCGCGCATTTCTTTTGTTTTTGGATAAATGTTGTTAGTGGGGATAAGTCGTTTTGGATGATCTCGTATTTTTCTTTTTCTGATAATTGTCTTTAAAAAAACATACACACAACCAACCAACCAAGCAAACAAATAAAACAAAACACATAACGTGTTTGTGTCGACTCGTCTTAGTTGATTATTCGAATTTTTGTTCTTTTTTGTTTCTTTTGTGCAATCTTTTTACATATATTGTGGGCCTTTTTTTGTTATAAAACAAGTTTACAAAAAAAAACTACGAAAAAAAAATTCTATACGCTCTCTCTCTTTGTGTTTTTCGTTTATTTTGTACACAAGTTTTATTTTGTATGATTTTTTCCGCTCGGTCTCTCTCTTCATTCATCTCAGCTTGATTTTCTCGTCTTCGGTCATTGTCATCAACGTTTTTCTTTCTCTCTTGGTGGGCAGCATTCTCGTTATCATTATTATTCATATTTCTTGTTGTTTCTCTTCTTCGTTGTCATCATCATTATTTCCTATCTAACCGATTCGTCATTCTTTTTTGATATTCGATTATATTTTTTGTTTATTTATTTTTTATTGTGTCACCATTTATTCAGACCGTGAAAAGGAAACAAAAAAAGAAGAGAAGGAGAGAAAAAAACAGCCATACACACAATACAAGGAAGAAGTCTGTCGATGAGCACATCTTTCCGGTGTCGTTGCTCGTTTACAATATATTCATTTTGTACCTTCAAATAAAACAGGCAATCTGGCGCGCAGATCTTATCCAAATGAACCAAACGCTCGTACGGGTTTGTGGAATCTTTTCTTTCTTTCTTTTTTGTTGTTCCCCGTTAACATTCTATTATCTCTCTTTCTCTTTTTTACTAGCATTACAAAAGACATTTTTTTTTGTTGATTGTCTATCTGATCCATCTTTGATTGTTGTCGTTTTTTTTTAATTCGTACCTTTTTTTTGTTGTGCTAAACTATTATTACATATTTCTTTTTTTTTCTTCTTCATCATTTTTTTTGTTGGAATAAAAATCAAGAGAATTCAAAAAATAGTTTATTTGCGACTACGAATTGTAAGAATTTTCTACACACAAAGTCTCAACCGTATATGTACATTTTGCGAGTAACAATGTTACAATACGAGCACAAATAAATCGAGCTAAACTGAGTTTATGGATGTTTTAACATTAGCTTTGGTTTTCTTGCAATCATTCACAAAGACAAATAATGAATAATATTCTATTGTCGAACAGAATTTGTCTCGTAGATTTCATCGAAACTGAATAAGAACGGCATAAAATAATACTATTTTGATTTGATATTTGCACCTGATGTATCGTGATTCGGTTTATTACCTAGAGAGACAGATAGATAAATGATCTTATTGATTTTTCGAAATAAAATGCTTACCGCCAGCACCAGCACCACCACCTCCTTTTTTCGGGCCTCGTTGTTGAGGAGGATAATGTTGGTTTGATCCTGTCTGATTGTTGTTCTGTGGCTTTTTCTTTTGTTGTTGTTGATTATTAGAATTATTCTTTGGTGGTTGTGGTTGATCCATAGGATATGGAGCGAAGTTCGGTTGAGGATATCTGTTCTGTTGTTGTTGTTGTTGTTGTTGTTGTCGTCGATCGTTAAAATATCCATTGGGATTGGCTTGTTGATTGGAGTAATTTGAATATGGTCGAGGATTTTGTGGCAATTGCTGACGATTGTACATTTGAGCTGAATTTTGTTGAAATGTTGTTCGATTTGCAGGTGGTGGACGTCGATTATCATGATTCGGTCGTGTTGATCGATGGTTTTGGTCGTTCGGTCGAATAGTTTGTTGTTGAACATTAGGTCGAACGCACTGTTTCGGTAGACGACTGACAAGACGTGCTAAACGTTCGTACAATATACGATCGAGCAGACACGATGAGACTCGTCTGGTGACAACAATCGGAATCTCTTCGATTTTTGTACAAAATATTTGACCAAGTGTACTCGAATGATCTTTCCATATGCAATCGGCATCATCGGCAGCGTCACTCGATGATAAACGATTGGAATAGAGAATCGATTCAAGTGCTGTTTTGATTACAATCGGCTCACTAGCTGCCGGAGGAAAGATAAGCGATGAGAGAATATTCGTTACCGGTGCTGAAGACGAGAGAACAGGTTTACTATGATTATCAAATGCTAAGGCAGGTTCTTCGCTCTCGCTAAGTGTTTTCGGTTTATCGTTTTGTAGATATTCGTTTGCAAGATCATCTAATGACAAATCACCATCGGCATCTGCATTGACTGATGTTGTTATTGGAACGATTGTGATACTTTCAGTTGATGAAGGTGGTGTTGGTTCGTTCTGAAGATATTCATTGGCGAGATCATCAAGGGAAAAATCATTGTCGGTTGTTGATCGTTGCGTTTCAATTGGGTTTATCGTTGTTTCAATTGAAACAATCTTACTAGATTCATCGGATAGTAGATTTTGTCCGATCGTAAGAATATTATTGAGAAAATCTCGTCGATTTTCAACTGTCATCGATGCCGAGAGAAGAGTTAATTGAGCAACTGAAACCAACAAATCGATCTGTTTCGGTTGTTCAACAAGAAATGTTGGTTCTTCTTGGCATTTCTGAATAGTTTGTTGTAGAATTTCAATTAAATTTCGACGTTTTACTAACACATTCGTATTACTAAAACCGGGTGGTGCTGATGTCGAAGAATTCTGATCACGTGCACATTCAGACATAATACGTGCTTATTGTTGTTTGGTTGTTTTCTTTTTAAATAAATAGAATTTTGTAAAAACAAAAGTTTCTTCACATAGATTTCCACGGCTGACTCATCTTGTCAATAGAATCGATGCATAATTGCGTTGATGTCGCTAGATGTAGTTGTTTGAAAAGAGGCTCGTGAAATTACCCAATGAAATCAATCACTTGTTATTGAGTCATTAGAAGACTATTTGAGTTCATTTTCTTACATCAATCGACTACGACTAGATCAACATGGGATGCGATGGTGGAACAATACCGAAACGAGATGAACTCGTTCGACAAAAGAAAAAACCTGAAGCTATCGACAAAAATGCTGCTAATATGGCTAAATGGCGACATTGTGCATTAAAACATGATACACTTAAACGACCTATTGTCGTTGATTCACATGGTCTGTTGTATAACAAAGATGCCATCTTAGAATATCTTCTTGATCGTGCACAATTCGAACATGGACCAACGTATGTTAAGAAATTGAAAGATGTCAAAGAATTGCAATTAACTGAAAATGCGTCATTTAATTCGAACGCGAATGAACTCGGAACGGAATATCTCGATGTTTATTCATCGCCGTTTATTTGTCCATTGACAGGTTTAGAAATGAATGGAAAATATAAATTCTGCGCTATTTGGACATGTGGTTGTGTTTTATCTGATCGTGCCTTACGATCGATTAATAAGAATGTCACCGATGAAAAATTATCGTGTCCAAAATGTAGTCAAGAGTATTCGTCGAATGACGATGTTGTTATTCTTAATCCTGAAGATGAAGATATGAAATTAATGGAACAAAGACGTGAACGATTAGCTGCAGCTAATCCGAAGAAATCAACGTCGACTAAACGCAAATCATCGCCACAAGATGAAGAAGAAACAAATGAAAAAAAACCGAAAATCGGTGGGGAAGCCGTTGAAATGAAAAATGCAAACAAATCGATAGATTTATTTTTAGAATCGAAAACAGCGTCGTCGACAAAATCGAGTACAGCGTCAACTGGTAAACTTACGGCTACGAAAACAGCGCTTCAGCAAGATCCAACGAAATCAGATTTGTACAAATCATTATTCACAACTAGTGAAGCAGCAAAAAAGAAAGAAAAAAACAAAGCACACTGGGTTACTTACAATCCATTATACTTCTAATTTCGTCTCGTTTTTTTTCCTTCTTCTTTCTGTATTATAAAAACAAAACCAATTCGAAACTGTTTTTTCTTGTTTGTTGTCGTACAAATAAAATAAAATCATCTTGCTTTAGTATTTGTAGATGTATATGATAAGTCCAAAATAAGTAATCATGGATACTGTCAATGTAGATAATCATCATGTTCGAAGTTCATCAACTGATACAACAGCTAACGGTGGTATGACCGATGAAGCTGAAGGCATATGGAGTCCGGATATCGAACAAAGTTTTCTCGAAGCACTTGCTATTTATCCGCCATGTGGCCGACGAAAAATCATTCTTACAGAAGAAGGTAAAATGTACGGACGAAATGAATTAGTTGCACGTTATATTAAAATTCGTACTGGTAAAACACGTACACGCAAACAAGTGTCATCACATTTGCAAGTTCTTGCTAAACGTCATGCAAAAGAAATTCAATCATTACGTGATGATAAAGTTGCTAAACAGATTATTCTCGATCGATTGAAACAATATACATCGGCAGAAATCGTTTCAATGAATAGTCAAAAAATGCAAACGGATAATGACTCGTTTTCCGATGATAACGATGAATCAAAACAATCAACCAACAGTCCGATTAAGAATCTCTTGCAACCATCAGTTCCAATTATGACCGACGATTTTTGTCTTTCACCTCAAAAATCTGTTGTCATCAAAAAACCGATGAAAACGAATTTCAAATCAAATTCGTCTGTTGTCTTTGCGAACAAGAAACATCGTTCTCGATGTTCATCAAACGCTTCATCATCGTCGCCTCTCTCATCAGGCTCAACAGCTTCTCAAAGTCTAATGATTCCCAATCTTTCCGCACCATCATTTGCAATAATTGGCGACGAAAACTTTCGTCTTCATGATTTAAGTGCTTTTGCTGAAATTAAACGAACAATCGGCACGCCAACACATCCATCGTTAATCTATCCAACAACCGAAGCCTATGCTATTGATCAACATGATCTACTTCGTTTACATGCAAATGACATTCAAATGAGAAATCTTCATACATTCGAAACGATATCAATCGATCAAATCTTCGATAAATTTCCTCGTTACGAAGGTTTGAAAGATCTATTCGAATTGAATCCCGATGGATCATTCTTTTTGATTAAATTCTGGGCTGATGTTTCACTTGGATCATCATTAATGAATACGATGAATATGCGTGATGAATCATTTTTTACATCGTATACATATGCGAGTTGTTTGAATCGACCAATACATATATCGACACGTTTATGTTCATTTGGCAAACAAGTCTTGGAAAAAGTCGATACAAGTGAACATCCGCAACGTGATCAATTCGATCAATATATTTATCGTTTTGATCGATCGTCTCTATGTGATTATATGGTTCAATTTATACAAAAACTTCGTTCGCTTCCCAATGCTTATATGATGAATAGTGTCTTAGAGAACTTTACTATTCTTCAAGTGATCAAATGTCTAGATAATCCCGAACGTCTTTTACTTTGTCTTGCGTTTGTTTTCGAAATTCCACTGTTTGATGCTGGTGGTCCACAATACCACGTGTACAAATTGGTTGCCAATTAAATCTATTTTTTTCTTCGTCGTTTTCTTCTTCTTCTCATTCAATGTATCTTCGGTTATTATTTCTTTTTATATGCAATTCTTCGGTCCATTATTCTTACACGATTATGCCAAAAAACAAATTTATCAGTTGTGTTTTTCTTTCGTTGAACAGTGAGGTGTCGATTTTTCTTTTGCTCAATTACAGAAACTTTGAAATGTACTGCTGCTGTTCGAGCGAATAATCAACATGTTTGTGAATCTTCTATTAACTGTTTTTCCAATGCCTAATGATTATGGCATTCATCTTTATCATGTTATTTTCTACTCTCTCTCGTTCTCTTGTTCTTTCCGTTTACTATTCTCTTTCTCTACATGAATAACAAAAAAAAACCCGGTCCATGTTTCTTCCTTCTCTCTTTTTTTCTCTCTCTATTTTGTTATTGAAGAAAAAACAATAAAAGATGATCAAAAGAACAATTTTCTTATTCTAATTTATCCTCTCTCGTATTTCCAGATGGCTCTGGGCTCTCAACATGTTCAACTATTACAAGCGTTTAGAAAAGTCATTCCACCGCTTCTATTCGACGCACATAAAGGTGAATCTGGTCGAATTGGTGTAGTCGGTGGTAGTGAAGAATATACCGGTGCGCCCATATTTGCAGGTATGTCAGCATTTCGAACCGGTGCTGATCTCGTTCACATTTTCTGTGCTCATAATGCGGCTATACCAATAAAAAGTTTTTCACCTGATCTTATCGTGCATCCGATTCTCGTGAGTTTCGTTTAAGAGAAAACAAAACAAGCAATTGAAATCTATTTTTCAGGATTCGAAATCATTTTCTGATGATATTAATAAATGGTTACCACGTTTACATGCGATGGTTATTGGACCGGGCTTAGGACGAGATCGAGCTGTTCTATCGAATATTGAACAATTGATTGGCATTCTACGTAAACAAGAGAAACCGATACCACTTGTCATCGATGGTGATGGACTTTTTCTTGTTACGGAAAAGCCAGATCTCATTAATAATTATGAGAATTGTATATTAACACCGAATGCCGTCGAATTCGAACGGTTGTATGAAAAAATAACTGGTGTCAATGCAGAAAATCAAAAGAAAGAAAAAGATAAAAAACAATTAGCTCAACGACTCGCTAAAGAACTTCAGGTTAATATTTTTATGAAAGGACATTTAGACACAATTGCTTCGCCTGATAATCCCGATCCAATTCAATGTGGCATCGATGGATCACCGAGACGTTGCGGTGGCCAAGGAGATCTTTTAGCTGGAGCTTTAGTCACTGCCTATTATTGGGCAACTAAAAATCAAAATAAAATCACTGGGGGAAAATCGCCTAGCGACGAACAACCATTGAATCCGATAAAACTAACGACGGCACAAGTCGCTGGCTATGCTACATCGACACTTATTCGTACTTCCAGTCAAACAGTCTTCAGTAAACTCGGTCGATCGATGATCAGTGCCGATATTCTCAAAGAAATCGGACTCGTTTTTAATAAACTTTTCGAAAAATAAATTCTTCTTCTTCTTTTTTTAATGTTCTGATTAAAATAAAGAAATAAACGAGCATGATATTTATTTCAGATGTCTCATCAATCTCTTATCACTGATAAACCGTTGACATTCGTCGATTCCATTCGAAATCTCATCTCGAATACATTCGCTCCTTTTCAAAAAGAATATCGCCATTGGCCGTGGTCACAAATTGGGACCGTAGTCATCGCATGTGTTGGCTCCTATGTAGTTTATAAATATGTACCTGGAACATATCGACGATATTATATGTCATCAACGAAACATTTCTCTGATCGATATAATAAAGCACTTGATGAAGAAAAAGAAAGACTTTTCGATGAATTAAATCGTATTACAACAAGAGAAGAAGGAAGAAAGATTCAAGTCGTAGAAATTGGTGCTGCTCACGGTGCTAATATGAAATATTATCCTGCACATCGTAAGACGAATTGATATAGGTTTGACAGACAATTTTTCTTTCCGTTTATTGAATAGAAGTTGAACTTATTTGTGTTGAACCTATAAGAGAATTTGAAATCTATCTAACGCAAACTCTTCGACACAACCCACATGTTAAATGTCGAGAATTACTAGTCGGTGATGCAGAGAATTTACCTGGTAACGAAAAAACTCAAACGAAAAACTTCTCATTCTATTGTTTTGTTTTTTCAGTTATTCGAGATAATCAAGTCGATGCAGTTGTTTCAACTCTGACACTTTCTTCTTGTAAAAATGTCGATAAAGTTTTACGTGAAGTTCGTCGAATACTCAAACCTGTAACTAATCCGTTTATTTCAAAATCCGATGCACTTTATTCGTTTGTGTTTTCCTAGGGTGGTGTTTTTCTCTACATGGAAAATACGCGTTCAATGAACACATTTCTCACTCTGATTCAATATCTTTGTTCGCCTATCTATCATTCTCTATTCGGTATTTCATTGATACGAAATATTCCTGGTCATATCGAACGAGCGAATTTTCTTGGCGGAGTCACTCAACATGTTTTTGTTGCAAAGGATATTCCAATTCTTCTTCGTCCGCATGTATCTGGTGTTGCACGGAAATGATTCCTAGTTTTATTTATTAGTCATAGACGTCCTTCTTCTTTTTTATATGATGTACCAATTGATACTTTTTCCCAATGAAGAAGAAAAAAAAACTAAATAAATAAATTTAAAAAAAGCTTACGACACTCGGTATTCCCAGGCGGTCACCCATCCAAGTACTAACCGAGCCCGACGTTGCTTAACTTCAGTGATCGGACGAGAACTGGTGTATTCAACGTGGTATGGCCGTAAGCATTCGTAACACATCAATAATACGTGATCTAGCATCCGCGTGTTTCTTCTTGTTCGAATCTGTTTATATATTAGGCGCGTTTCCAAATTTTCTTTTTTTTTATCTTTGCCTGAGGATTCGAAAGAAAGAAATGCTTTTTTTTCCAATTCTATGTCTGGATTACTCATGCCCAGCAGGTGGTCAATAAACGTTGAATGAGTTTCTTTTTTTTTTATTAAATTATCTCCAGACAAATGCCTGTCAAATCAGAAAAAAATGAACATACAATAAGTAGTTTACGTCCTGTGAAAAAGCCGATTAACAATAAAATCAATGACATCACTGAACGAACACGACGAACAATTCTCGAGAAATTTACCGATGAACAACTCATTGAATTTCGTAGTTTATTCAATATGTTCGATAAAGATAATCAAAGTTTTTTAACATCTCAAGATCTTCTTACGGTGATGCGATCTGTGGGTCAAACGCCAACAGAATCCGATATGATCGATCTAATGCGTGAAATCGATCTCGATAGTTCAGGTACAATTGATTTCTATGAATTTGTTCATATTATTTCTCGTAAAATGTCTCCCAATGAAACCAATCAAGAAATTCGACATGCTTTTGATCTATTCGATGAAAATCATGATGGACTCCTAACATTCGATGATTTGAAGCAAATTGTTGGCAAATATTTTCAACTGTCAATTAATGATTTTGGATTACGTCAAATGATTGAATTAGCCGATCGGACTAATCAGGGACATGTTACATTCGATGATTTCCTTCATATAGCCGTCTGTCGACTCGAGAAGAAACGAAGCGGCATAAGTATCTAACGTTATTGTCAACATCAGTCACTTTCATAAGAGTTGACATCTGTTGTTTTAATTCGACTTGAATGTACTCAAGAGAGTATTAGATTTCCTCCCTTCATTCTTTTGTTTCATTTCATCTCCAATCAAACTAAAATTAACTTTTCAAAAAATGTGTTGTGGTTATTGTCAATGAAAATCTTCTCTCATCATGATCGGTCTCCTCCTGTGACAATTCTTTGCCATTGCAAATAGAAACACAGCGCGAATAGCATTCTCATATCATCATTATTCAAGGTTCGATAGATATGTTCTTTTGTCGTATCAGTACTAATGATCTCTTTGAATCTCGACGTGTCGATATATGAACTTCTTGTTGATTTCATAGACAAAAAATAAATTAGAAATCGACATGCTATGCTTGCGTACGATAAATTTCGACAAAATGAAATGATAACACGCACGCACTTGTTGTGTTCAATTTAATAAAATTGCCTTTCTTTTGTGTACAAATATTCATTGATTGTTTGACAAATTCAAGTTGACCGTCGTGTCTATATTAAATCAACACAAGAGTTGATGATGGTGAAGATAAATTTCAAGGTCACGGAAGGAAACTTTTGAAAAGCTACTTAGTGTGTTGTTCGCACTGAATTTTGATAGGTGTTACATACAGACGCGTGTGTGTGTGTGTCTGTAGAAAAGATAAGAAGTGAACCGACGCCAATGAAACGTCGATATGTCTATCACAATTAATTTTTCTTTTCAGTTGTTGTTGTTGTTGTTGTTGTCTGATTTTTAATCGTGATGAGACAGTTATATTCATAGAAGAAAACGAAGTGAAATCAGTCGTGCACAATAATCAGACTTTCCAGATGAGATTTGTCGTTTCTTCCCTCTTCTTCTTCTTCTTCTTCTTTGTCATAATGACCTTATACACATTTATTGTACATAGACAAGAGACAAAAAGAGAGAAAAGAAAAGAAAAAAAAAGAAAAAGGGAAAGAGAGAGAGAGAGAGAGAGAAAGAAAGAACTCATGTATTATTAGTGATAATACTCTCATTCACAGCATTTCAGGCGCACGAACAAGATTCATCTACTATATTTTCTTATTTTAGAAATCAATCAATGCAATTTCGTAAGTTATCTTGTTTATACACTGTATCATTTTTCACTCCAACTGTTAATCAGATCAAATATTTTCGATAGTTATGAAAATTTCCTCGTGTTAAGATTTTTCTTTTTGTTCTTCGTTAGCCTTGTTTATTTTGCTTGTGGAACTGTTGTCACTGTATGATCTGTCAGCGATCAATGACAATAATAATCAACATCAATTACAAGTAACAAATTCACTTGTCTATCAACCGACTTTATCAACAAGTCTGAGGTAGAGATTCTCATCGATCAAAAAATCATTGTGACGAAATATTTATTCATTTCTTAGTACTCAATCAACGAAAATTCAATGGGTGAAAACATTAAAAAATCGAACGGTAACTGATAGTCGAAGAATTGTACTCGAATGTCAAGTTAAATCATCGTATCCCGTTCAATTCACTTGGTACAGATACAATAATCCAATAGATCGACGTCGATTTATTGTTAGTGAAAGCGAATTTCGATCAAGGTAATTGACTTTGATTTGAATCTTGTTGACATAAATCTGCATACACGAAATTTGTCAGTATTCGTTTGAGAAATTTCAAAGAATCAATTTCTGGCTTTTATACATGCGAAGTTTCGAATGGTTTCGAAACGTTAACATCGAATGGTTTCGTTCGTGGTGCATATCCAATTGATTTCAAAGATGATTTGTTCGTATTCGAGACATGAATTTCTTTTTAATTGAAAAAAAAACACACACACATTTTAGATCTTTATCAAATGAATTTCAACCTGAAATTATCTCGCCGAACGAACAGTCCATAGCAAATGTCAAATGTGAACGATATCAAGGTACAATTTGCCGTTCAATACTCGGTTCGAATTGGATTTCTCAAAATCATATTGATATCGAACAAAATCTTATTGATCATATGAAATATCTTTCGAAACAATGTCGAGAACGTTTACTACCTATGATTTGTCTGTTTGTCTATCCGATTTGCGATGAAAATCACATGATAACCAAGTCAATCTGTCGAAAATCATGTTATCTCTATCAGAAAGATTCGTGTATGAAACAATTTATAACATCATATCAAATACCAACATGTGAAAATCTACCGCCGATAAGCGATGATCCATCGTGTTTCTCGATCGAACATTATCGACCGGAGACTTCAAACGACGAAAGTTCGTCAATAATCCAACGAGTTCTTTCGAATCGAGTTCTACTTGCTTGTATTTTACTTTCAATGGGTTCGATTTGTTTGTTCATCATTATTGTTTTGTTTTGTTGTCGAAAACGATCGTCGACAACTTCCAAACGTCTACTCTCATCACCGTCAACAAATACTAATTTAACGCATCGACAATTAGTTCTTAATTATCATCCTTCCGTTCGTCATTCTCTCTATGAAATACCATTTTCTAATATCCGATTCATCGAAGAAATTGGACAAGGTAAATAGAAACGTATTTTCTTTTTCAAATATGTGTCGGCTTGGATTTTTGATCTTAGGTGATTTCGGACGAATATTTCTCGGAGAATTAGCCGATAGTCAACGGAAATGTTTGATTAAAGCATTAGAAAATGACCGAGAAAAAGAAGATTATTCTCGAGAAATCGAAAGTATGACGTTTAATTCTTATCAATTAATTAATCTCGATCGAACTTTTTCTTTTTTTCTTTTGCTGTTCTAGTTTTCAGTCATATTCATCATGTAAATATTTCGAATTTAATTGGCATTTGTATTCAACCGGAAAATGCCTTTTCATTAATGATTAATGAATATCTTAATCATGGAGATTTACATGAATATTTAACATCTCAACGAATGAAATCAATTGATCTACCTGATTTTCTTCTTATTGCCATGCAAATTGTTTCGGGAATGATTTATTTAACCGAACAAGATATTCTTCATAATGATCTTGCTGCACGAAATATTCTTCTATCGGATAATTTCAATGTTAAAATAACGAATATCGCTCGATATCGTCGAAAGTATCATTTCGATTACTATAAATTAGCTCATCGATGTTTGCCTGTTCGATGGATGTCGATTGAATCTTTACTCTCAGGTATCTATTCTCAAATGTCTGATGTTTGGTCATTTGGCGTTCTTCTATGGGAAATATTTGCTCACGGTCAACAACCGTATTCTGGTCAGACAAACCCTGAAGTTATTGAAATGATTCGAGATCGAAAATTGCTCGTATGTCCAATGAATTGTCCGAAACAAATCTATGTTCTAATGTCTTCATGTTGGCAAGAAATCAGTGAACAACGTCCAAGTTTTCACGAACTAATGACATGTTTAAGACAAATCGAAGATAAATCAACGACAACAACATCATTGATTGATGATGAGTTAATCTCAACAAGAAACAGTATTCAATTAGCAAACTAGATTTCTTTTTTTCTTTTTGTAAATTATAAATTCAATGTTGTTTGTCTGTCTGTCTGTCTGTCATTTTTTTTGTCTTTTATCATTAGTCAAATGTCCTTCAGGCGATAAAACAAAACGTGAGAATATCTTCGATGATATACGTATATTTCACTTTCTTCTATGGCGACAAATACAATTCCGTGCGAACATGATAGTGATTTACCTTGTCATGATTCGAGCTATTCGAAATGTCCGCATTGTTCACTTGATCTTTGTCTTGAACATTTAAATGAACATCAACAAATTGTTCGTTATCAATTCAATGAAATTGTCAATCGAATCAATGAACAAAAAGCAAAATTAAACAGTTCCGAACGTGTCAATGACATGAGAATTCGAATGTTGAATAAATTAGATGCATGGCGAGCGACTAAAATCGAAACAATCATGACAATCTACAATACTGAACGAACACATATTGAAAATGTTTGTGAACAATGTATAACTGAACAGATTAAAATTCAGAAGAATATTTTCGATGATATTCTTCCGATTTCAAATAATTTAGAAAAAAAGAAGAATATTCATCCACGTGATATTCATCATGTTGAACAGAAACTCAATGAATTAAATAATTTAATTAGTAAAATTCATGATATTACGGAAAGTGAATTGATGAATATTGTTACGAATATTAAATTACCGGAAATCGCTGAACTTGAACAACGATTTAATGAACTTCAACATTTACAAGCGATGATCAACGAAAAAGATAAAGAAATCAACAATCTTCGACAAAATCTACGAAGATTCGTCATCTAAATAGTTTCTTTTTTTTTATTACAAAGGAAATAAATTCTATTTCAAATATTTGTTTTATTCAAGGACAAAATCAACTCTGATGAAATTACGATAAAGAACACGTAGTCTTTCGACATTTTTCTCTTTCTTACACAATAACATATGGACCTAGTTTTTCTTTTCTCTATATAAAAACTAGTAATCTCGTTGTAAAATATCGTTCTACACATATCATGTCGTCAACAGTATTTACGGTGTCGCCATCACCAGCAACTGGAAATAACCGGCGAATAGAATTGGCTGGAATGGATTTACTTCTTGCAGTTCATATAAATAATGTTTTTGTCTATCCCGATGAAATCAAAATCGATCGATTTCAAGATGCACTTAGTCGAACTTTATCCCTATGGCCTTTAGTTGCAGGTCGTACTGTCCTCGAAAATGGCGACCGATATTTTATCGAAATGTGTGACAATTCTATTCCCATTGCAGTCGTTGAGAATAATGATCTCAACGAATGGCCATTTAATTCGGATGCTGTTGTCGAATTAGACAATAAAGTTTTTCTAACATTGATTGACTTCGTTGATGCGAAAAAATTATTTAGGAATTCATCTGAAGATGAGCCATTGGTTCGTTTTAAATTAACTCATATCGCTCAAAGTAATGAATGGGCATTAGGCGTCAGTTGGTATCATCCGTTGGGTGATGCCGAGCCATGTCTACGTTTTTGCAATACATTATCACGTTTTTATCAACAATTAGAACCGTTACCACCAATGCCTATTTTTGAAAGACGTATTTGGCAAGCCGACGATGTTAAACCATCGATTCTGCCAATTCCATGGCAATTTCAAGATGCACAACCTTTGGACTTATCTGGAGCAACTGTTATGCGTCAACAAGCCGATTATACTCCAGTAAAAATACGATTTACAGGTGAACAATTAGCAATATTGAGAAAACTAGCAGGTGGAGATAGTATCACCATACAGGACGCAATGACAGCTTATATAATTGTAACTCTCAATACGCATTGTTATAAAGATCAATCCGATCGTATGATGTTGCATACAATAACAGTGACCAATGTTCGTGGAGTTGCCGATTCAATTGCACCACAAGGATTAGTTTCTAATGCTTTATTCATGATGGTTTCGAATGATTTTCCTGATCCTTATTCACTTTCGAGTGTAGCCAAAACAATTCGACAATCGATTCATCAAGAACGTGATCCCGAAGCTCTCGCACCAGCCATTGCTGCTGTCGATCAAATACTTCGAAAGAATGTTAAAGAACGGAAATCGGCTAATCCAGAGCTTGTACCTAATGAACTTGCTGTCAATTCAAATTATCGATACGATTGGGCCGGTCTATTCGATTTTGGTTACACGGATAAATGTCGATTTTATACACATTGGTGTGGCCCATTGTATCTTCGAGTTTTTCGATTAAATCCAGAGAAACAAAACAATGAATGGTTGCCACGTGATCGACATGGAGCTGATGTATCATTTCGACTAGAAAAAGAACTTACAGAGAAATTTCTCGATGCTGTAAAACAAGATACAGCGAATAACTTTCAAAATTTAAAATTATAACTGCTGCGTTGAGTTGCTATTTGACGAATAAACTTAATATTAGTTTGTCAGAGAATGACATCTATCAACTATTCGAAAGAGATTCGTTACAATGGATTTCCATCAGAAAATGGGAAAAAGAACAGGTTCTTCGTTTTTTTTTTATTTTGAACTAGATTTTCGAACGCAGTATAATATGAACTTGAGCATGACTAAACAAATATTATTATATTCGTTTTTTTCTTATTTTATTTCGACTAAATCTATCCAGTATAGACATCGAAGTGAATGTACATTATTTCGTTTATCTTCTATCTACAAGTGTGAATAAAAAATAAAATCGAATTTTGAATTGTTTATTATTTTATTTTTAAATTTAGAACAATTAACAGATATGTCTGTTCATACAAGAACTAAAAATGATGATATCGATTCGAAAATTGCAGATTTCATGGCAGTAAGTATTCCTAATCACCTGAGTTATCGAATTGAATTCATTCGATTTCAAGGATATTGACGAAATTGTACTTGGCAAAACGTCAACTACAAAAAGTGATCAAACCGATTGGCAAGAATGTTTTGATGAAACAACACAAGCTGTTTACTATTGGAATACAAAAACGAATGAATGTTCATGGGATCCTCCGTTGATATCACATAATCAGTCGATTACCAGTGAATTAAATAGTAAATTTCATTCAATCGAACGTGAGTTTCATGTTTTTAAATATGATTTTTTAGATAAAAAACGTTCGCAGACAACAACCGAAAGTAAATCAACGAAGAAATTGAAAAAGCCAAGTCTAATTGCAGAATATACATCATCGGAAAGTGAAAATGTTGATGAAATTGATGATTTATTAGACGAAGTTTTGGATAAAGACGAAAAGCAAACTGAACAAATAACATCGATCGATTTATATCCATTTTTCGAAGCAGATTGTCGAGCAGCTTTAGCTCGTTTGTCAGATTTACCTGAACAATCAAAAGATATTCTTACTTTACAAATCCAATTAGAAGTATCAAACAAATCCTTTCAATTCGTAAATATTTATTTTTTTCATTCGAATAGACTCGTTTGAATGATTGTCTCGCTGGTCATCTTACGAAATCCTATGCAGTTACGAAATTAGAACAAGCATTGATACAAATCGATGAATTCGAAAAGAAACATCTAACTAAAACAAAACCTTCATTAACAACCAATGAAATGGCTCTGCTACTTTCTCTTCCTCCACCGCCACCTCCACCAAGTCCACCTCCTAAACAAAATTCAGACACAGACAAATCCTCTCATCAGCATCATCATCACCATCATAAAGACAAAAAATCTGTAAGCTGTTGAAAACAAATTCTCGCATTTCTTTCTTCTCATCGATCGTCTACTTTTTCAGAAGCCAGCCAAAACATTACCAATAGATCTCATTCAAAAATGGGCACACGCCCGTCAGGAATTACGCAGTACTATTCCTGACATTGATGATTCTTAATATGTTCTTTCTGTTCTTTATTTGTTTGTTTTTTTTCTAGATTAGAAACTCTTTTTTTCAAAAAAAAAAACTATGGCTTCGGGTGAATGGTGTTTAATTGAATCAGATCCAGGTGTATTCACCGATCTTATTCATGGATTTGGTAGGAGAGAAAACCATTTAAAAAAAATTCGATAGGAAAATGTTTTCTAGATGCAAATGGAGTTCAAGTCGAAGAAATTTTTTCACTTGACGATGATAGTCTCGAACAATTAAAGTAGAATCAAACGATACGAATTTATTTTTCATAGAATTGCTTTTCTAGACCATGCCATGGTTTAATCTTTTTATTTAAATGGCAACAAACGGATTCTTCCAATGATAATTTAGTTAATGATTCTCGTCTTGATGAGATCTTTTTTGCTCGACAGGTTATTCCAAATGCTTGTGCAACACAAGCGATTGTATCTGTTCTATTAAATTGTGCTCATGGAGATCTGCAATTGGGACCAACATTGACAGATTTTAAAAATTTTGCACAAGCATTTGATCCACAAGTATGATTTTCGAAATCGTAACAATTTATTCAATTTCAAATCTAGATGCGAGGTTTGACCTTATCGAATAGTGATAAAATTCGTGATGTACACAATAGTTTTTCAAGGTTTCATTTCGTTTGATGTTTATTCTGTAGTTATTCGTTCATTATTTAGACAACAATTATTCGAAATTGACTCTCGTGATGAAAAAGAAAAAGAAGATGCCTTTCATTTCATTGCTTATATACCATTCAAAGGTCGTTTGTATGAACTTGACGGTTTAAAAGAAGTAAACTATTCCAACATTTTCTTTTATCCAAAGTAATTTTCTTTTCTTAGGCACCAGTTGATCATGGTCCAATTCCAGCCGATACTGAATGGACTGATGTAGCTCGTCCGATCGTCCAACAACGAATGCAAAAGTTTGTTTTACTTTTTATTTTTTATTAATTTGTATCTCGCGTCTTCGTTTTTTTTCTTTTTCAGATATAGTGAAGGTGAAATTCATTTTAGTTTAATGGCTGTTGTCAGTGAATTACGTCGCAAATATGAACGTGAATTAGAACAAGTCTTAGCTAGTGAACGATTGTTTTTGATTGAATAAACAAATTTCTAATTGTGAATTTTTCGATCGATTAGATCCATCGTTGACTGATGACGAACGAAATGCGAAAACGTCTCATCTCTCAATGTTAATTCATGAAGAAGAACGAAAAAGAGAATCATATCGAGTTTGTTTTCTTCCAATCGAAAAATAAAAACAATCAATTAAATGATTTTTATTCTACAGATTGAAAATCTACGTCGACGACATAATTGGTTGCCTTTTATTGTCGAATTATTGAAATCCTACGCGACTCAAGGAAATCTCGTCTCATCGATTGACAAAGCTGTTGCAAAAGAAATCGAAAAGAAACGTGAAACCGACAAAAAACGTAAACGAATGTGATCGAGACGATAGTTGATATATTCTTGTTATGTTTCTTTTATTTGTATTTTCTTCACAACCAATCGATTACCTATTGTCTCATTTATCTAATAAAACAAAACAAAAAACTCTTTCGTCATCAACAATAAATAAATAAAAACATTTCTTTTCGATTATTGAATAAAGAAGACAAACAAGTAGTTTAAAAACGAAGTCTTCTGTCTCGATTATTGTTGATCAAGTGTTGAACACTTGAAAACAAAATGAAATTCTTTTTGTTATAATTCAATCAATAATCGATGGATAAACACACATATGATGGCATAATCTCTTCGCTTAAACAACAAAGAATTGAATATGATGTCCAAGTGTTTTTGTTATTCAACATGAACATATTGAAACAAAAAAAAAAGAAGAGAGAGATATTATCTTCCAGTTCATCGAATGTAACAGTTGCATCTCTTTCACTTCTTCTTCTTCTTTTATGTTGAGTAAATGAGTGAATTCAATTGAGATCAAACGAAAAGAACATATTTTAATGAATGACAATATTCGTCACACATTATCCGTGTGTGTATATATATATATCCATTGAACATTTTTCAATTGAACGGCATAGAGTAAGAAGTTTTGTCACTTGACAAATTCTCACTCTCCTCGAGCGAATCGTCATTTTCATTGTTTAGTGAAAACAGGTTGCTTCGTATTGTTCTTTTCGTATGCGGTCTTTTTTTGTTGATTTAACTATGAAGTGAAGTGGATTCGTTTCTCTCTCTCTTTCTCTCTGTCCCTTTTTTGGCAAGTAGTTTCAAGAGTTGATCGGCTAAGCTTTGAATGAAATCAAATCTGAACGAGAATGAGTTTGTATCGTTGTATTTTTTCTCATATACACATGATACTTGAAATTGATAAGAGAGAACCATTTTTTTTCTTCTTTTCGTTCAATATTCAAATTGAAAACGATTATCGAACCTATTCTTCTCTCTCTCTTTCTCCCTCTTTTCTGCCCAACGGCCGTAAACTGACCTTCTTCTTTTTCTTCATCTCCTTCTTTGCATTTATTCAAAAATAAAAGTTCGATGAAACAGATCTAATTCCCAAGAAAAACAAGTTCAAAATGCGACCATTCTCTTTTCATTTCATTTTTGAAGGACACTTCTTACATCATCATCATCTCGCGTCTTTTTCCTACTTTCAGATTGATTTCACTTTTTTTTATATTCAACATGTCATTGATCTACATCGTTTTTACTCTACTCTTAACACCTGTTTCAACGAATGAAATCCTTCGTTTTACCATCGAAGAAAAATCACCACGACATACATTCGTAGCGGATTTAGTCACTGAACTTCAATTGAAATCATCGGCTAATTATTCTCTCATTGAATATTTACCAATCAATCGAAATCTATTTACAATCGATAATCGAACGGGTTATTTAACAATTTTAACTGGTAATCTCGATCGAGAAGATCTATGTTTAAATCAACATTGTTCATGTCAAACGTGTCAACTTCTTTTTCAATTAACTGTTGAAATTATGGAGAAAATCTTTCATAAAATCATTGAAATTCAAATTCTCGATCGAAATGATCATTCACCAATATTCGATAATCAATCAATGACACACATCATACATATTAAAGAGAATGTACCTCTAGGCTATCGAATTGTTTTACCAATAGCAACCGATCCCGATGAAGGTTTGTTTGAAAAACAAAAGTGTTAGCTCGAAGATATCAATTGTTTACTTTTTTTTACCAGGATTAAATGGTATTCAATCGTATCGTCTCGAAGGTAAATCTTCCGAAGATTTCGATGTCGATGATTCGTTCATCGATACACCTTATTTAATTGTTCGATCATCACTTGATTATCAACGTTTGTCATCCTATTCATTGACTCTAACCGCTTTGGATAATATTCAACCATCGAAACAACGTGCTGGTTCAATTCAATTAGACATTCGAATTGTTAATCAATCGATACCAACGTTTATTCAATCAGTTTATCATATCGACATTCGTGAAGATACGTCGATCGGAACAAGTATTCTTAAACTTGAAGCAATTAGTGAAAATAATCAAAAGATTGCTTATGAATTATTAACTCACTCACCATTCGTTATCGATCATTTGACAGGAAATCTTCAGTTAAAAACTTTCTTAGATTACGAAAGACAAACATCATATCGATTGACAGTTAAAGCGTATGAAAATTCGATTCCTTCGTATGCAATCGTGTTCATTCGTGTGATTGATGTCAATGATAATCCCGTTTCAATTTACATCAGAACAGAAGGTAAATAGAAATGAAAACAAAATTTCAATGCTGTTCTTCTTCTGTCGTTATTCGATAGGAAATACAAGTTTAAGCCAAAAACGAAATGAAAAAACAAGTTTTGCCATTCCTGAAGATACACCAATCGGAGCTGTTTTCGGACATGTTATTCTCAATGATTTCGATTCGATTGCAAACGGAAATCCTTATCTTCAATTAACAACTCTTCATCCACCATTGCCATTTGTTTATAAATTAATCTATCAAAATTCATTTCAAAATACGAAAATCTACTCACTTATTCTTCATACAAATCTCGATCGAGAATCGAAATCTATCCATGATAATATGCAATTATTAGCACATGATTCAGGCACGCCAACATTGAATACTCGATTGGATATTTTATTGAATGTAACCGATGTCAATGATTGTATTCCGAGAATTGAAACAAATTCAACAATATTGATTTATAATATCGAAGAAAATAATCCGTTAGGATTGATTATTGATACGTTAAAAGCTCGAGATGATGACGAAGGACTGAATGGTGAATTCGAATTTTCCATTGTTAATCAAACGAATTTATTAATAATCAATCCGAAAACAGGACGATTAAGTTTGAATGAATCCATTGATTTCGAACAATTCAATGTATCGAAAAATGAAACAACGATTGATTTAGAATTTTTCATTGAAGTCAAAGATTTCGGTCGACCATCTTTAGCCAGTCAAACGAAACTTATCCTTCGTATTCATGATCTAAACGATCATGCACCACAATTTGAAGAAAATCAATCATTTAACTGGACATTTCCTAAGTCCGTTCTTCGATCGAATTCCGTCTTAGGTCGTATCATTGCCAATGATGCAGATTCCGGTCTCGAAGGCATCGTTCACTATTCAATTAGTTCATTAGATTCATGTTTAATCTTAGACATAACATCACTCGGTTATGTCTACGTTGTTTCTCAAACCACATGTCCATTCGCTACTTATACATTCGAAATAATTGCCAGTGATCATGCAACATTAAATCCTCGTTCAACTAAGCAATTATTATTTATTAATTTTGATTTCAATAATGATCAACAACATTTGATTTCTCTACCACAATTGTTACCATTGACAAGTCAACGAGCGATCGTCGATATCAATTCTCTTGGTAATATATCGTTTATTCTCGATCTAACAACGAATCAATCGATGTTGCCACGATTAAATTTTAATAATACAAATTTGTTGACTTGCTGGAAGATAAGTTCATCGGGTGAAGTTCGTTTAATTGATCAACCGTATGCGTTGTCCTATATTTTATCATTGAATATCATCGATGATTATACGCAAGATGAACATCTTCGAAGAATTCGAATTGATTTATGCAATAGTTCGATAATGAATTCATGCCAAGAATTATATTCACTTGAATCACGAAAAGATAATGAATTTCTATTGATTTGGGCTATTGGTTTAGCATTGATGATCACTGGCGTTTGCGTATTTATATTTTCGATATTTATTTGTTTATACTGTCGAAAGAAACAACAACGAATCAATAAGAAAACAGAATTTTTGCAATATCATGAAAAGGCGGAAACAAGATCAGATTCGACAATTCGAGATGATTGTAAGTTTAAAACAAAAGAAGAAGAAAAACAAATATATAAATCGAGTGATTTTGTAGTTTCAGGTGATTCAGCTTGCGTAATCAATACGAATTCATCGTCGTTATCATCGGGCATTATTCCAATTCGAATCGATCGATCTCAATCGACAAACGAACAAACATATCAACCATCGACTTATTTCTATGATATTAAACTTGCTGAATTAATACGAAATCATCCGAATCCTCGTTGTGTACATTTAAATTCGCAATCATTTAGTACCGATTATGGTTTTGCTAGTTCAGAGGTATCTCCAACATCGACATCCTTTTCATCGATACAATTCAATCAATCGAATGGTACTTCATTCGATTGGCATATCGAATCACCACGTAAACAAACAACTAAAAACACTTTTATTTCTTCTCATGAATGTGTTGTGTAAATTCGAATTCAGTTTTGTTTTATTCTCTCAGTTTTGTTTTGTTTTTCTATAAAATATTTCGACCCCGTACATGTCATCGAAGGGCAATTCAAATGTTTCTATCGTCTAGGCTTTGTTTGTAAAGAACGTCAATGTCGCAGTTCTTTTACGTCACGTTTTATCATGAATATACATGTGTTTATACGATTCATGTTGATGATAGTCGGCGCTCTACAAAACGGCCTGATCACTCATCCGAAGAAAATAGGCGAATGCAAAACATTATGAGAATAGGAAAAAATCGCATTTTCATAAGTGGATATTATTCGCAGTGATTTGAAGTATTAAATTATATTGATATGCACGTTAAAGGAGGCGTTCGTACTCTGTTGCTTTCAGTGGCGATTTTGATTGCAGGAATCATTCATTTGGGTGTAAGCATTGGTATTATCGCGAAATATAAAGGATTTGGCGGTATTTATGAACAAGAAATTGGTCTAGCTGGCTACAATATTGTTATTGGTCTTTTTGCGATAGCCGTCGGCATATTTGGCATAATTGGTGCCATCAAAGATCATGCATCTTTTAGTAAATAAAATTTTATTTGGAATAATGATTGGAATGTTTTTTTTTGTTTAGCGAAAATCGTAGCTATGCTTAGCTTTGTATTAGGTATTTTCGTTTTGGCTTCACTTATTACTGCACTGGCACTTAGTGGTCAAGCAGCTACTTATCTACACGACTCAATGACGAACAATATGAATAATTATATATCCAGTCAAGATGCACTTAATACGATGAATGCGTTACAAACAAGTTACCAATGTTGTGGTGTTAGTCTTTGGCTTGATTGGACGCGTGTACCCTTAACTGCATTCGGATTGAGTAAGTTTGAAAAGTAAAAGGGACTCTATATTATTGATGGTTGTAGCTAATGGCCGTCGTCGTCGTCGCCAACAGGAAAGTTCAACCACACCGGAGCCAGAGCCAGAGCCAGAACCGGAAAGTATATTAATTCGTAGTATTCGACAAATCAATAGCGGTTATATTTATAATCTTCCGTCGGACTACAAAGTTGTTCTTCCGATATCTTGCTGTCAAAATGGAGGAACGAGTTCAGGTGGAAATTCACTCGGCGGATGTAAGAATTGTTCATTTTTATTAATTGAAAATTAAGAAAATAAATCGATTCGTTATTATTTAGATTGTCTTTTCAGTTCAGCAAATGGTACGAATAGTTTTTATATTGATGGCTGTCTCGAACCAGTTTCGAATCGAGCCTTTTCTCAACTTGCTGGATTCGTTGTCATCAATACATGTTTACTTATTCTTTCTTTTGTTAATTTTGGCAAATTAGTAACTGTATTTAAGAAAGAGACGAAAGCCGAGAACGATATGAAACAAAAATCTGATCCGAATCAAGTACAAAATTACGGCCAACAATATTCGGACAATTCATATTATATGAATGGTTACAATCAATATCCAAGCGATAATTACAATTATCCAAATATAAATTATCCCTACAATTATCAATATTCAAACGAAGGCTATGCCAATCCAAGCACTCAATATCTCTAGCGTTTATTTTTTTCTATACATCTTAACGTTTGAAATAAATTGACGTACTTTTAGTTCTATACATTTCGAGAAAAAAAATCATTCAAACCGTAGCAGACAAAAAAACGAAAGAAAAACCTTGTAGTGATTGGAGATATTATCATATATGTATAATATTAGATACTCTTTTTCATACATATTCGACAGAAATGTATGAAAAAAAACACTAAAGTATGTCATCAATAAGTTGTTTCAGCGAAAGGAAAATTTTAGAGTGTTTTTTTTATTGATTAATGAATTTCAGTTTGATTCGTATCGACTAAAAAGACTCGATGAAACTTATTATGAGGGAGAAAAGAAAAATGTTCTTATCGATTATCGTTGCGTCTATTGAAAAGATTTGTTTAGTCGAAGACGTTTCATGTGTCTATCTTTCGTTACCTTTTGCAATAATCGTATAAAACCTTGTTAAAACGAAGCGTTTTGCGTTCGTATTTTTAACGCAATATATTTTTGGTCAATAGCAAAAACTTATATTTTTTTCGCACAAATATTTCTAATGATTCTCATTTATGACTCGTTTTTTTCCCTTTCTCATGGTCGCTCGATACGCTTCTTTTATTTTTGTTGTACTAGTATCGCCGCATCATAGTCAACAATAAACACTAGGGAATGTATATTGCCGAAAATAAACCCGCAACGCACTGATCCATTTGTGTAGATTTAGTTTTTATAAATAAAATCAAATTTGTTCAATCAAAATGGTAGAAAAAAATCATCTGTTCGGTATTATGATTCTATCGTTAATGGTAATGTTTGCTCTCATTCATTTGGGTGTTAGTATCGGTATTATTGCTACGAATAAATCGTTTGGAAATATATTTCGTCCAGAAACAGGATTAGCATCGTTCAATATCGTCATAGCTGTTTTTGGCTTTGCAGTTGGTATAGCTGGGATTATTTGTATCTTAACAAATCGAGACGGGATTGGTAAGTCGTAGTAGATAATTATGTCAGCTTCCGCTGATATTTTGATGAATCTATTTTGTTTTTAGGGAAATTTGTAGCTATCGGATCGGCTGTACTTGGCATTTTTACATTTTTTTCCTTGGTAACTGCGCTTATTATAAACTCGAAATCTGCAACATTTGTTAGTTCACGTTTTTCTGATAAAATGGCTGCATATGCCAATAGCTCTGGTGCTCAAAAAATTATAGATCGTGTTCAAAATGATTATAATTGCTGTGGTGAGAGTTCATGGGTCGATTGGGGAGAAATATACTTTGAATCTGCCACAAGCACAATTACAACAACCACTATTACTTCTCTCGGAACGAGGACTATTACTATAATCACCACTCCGCCAAGTGAAACGACAACTACTCCATCAGGTCAAACAGGCGAAACAGTTGTTACTCAAACAGGAGAAACTACTAGTTCTGGTGGTGACACTAATATTCCTGTGACAGGTGAAACAATTGTTACTCAAACAGAAGAAACTACTAGTTCTGGTGGCGACACTAACATTCCTGTGACAGGTGACGTAAATGCTACTCCAGGAGATGAAACAACTAGTGATCAAGCTGGAGAGACGACTACTACTTCATCGGATGAAGCAGCTACTAGTATGCTTGACATAGAAACTGAATCAACATCGTTGGCGACTGTTCGAAGACAAATGTAAATGATCATATAAGAGATGAGACATGATGTGTATTGAATTTGTATTTAGATATTTAAATACTGAATCTCCAAGTTTTATCTTATCAGCTGTACGACGACGACGACGACAACAACCACGAGAAATAATGTCGATTAAACGAAATTTATTTACTGTTCCATATTATAGTACGATTTCCGTCCCAAATTCATGTTGTCCAGGTTCATCAACTAGTGAAAATAATTCATCACAAGCAAGTAAGAAAATGCTTTACCTTTTATTCAATAAAATTGGCAACATATCATTGTTAAGCATGTACATCATCCAAAGAATTACGTACAAGTGGTTGTGTAAGATCACTCATAAAACGTTCTAATAACCAAGATATGGGCATTGCTATTATAAACTGTTTTATGATTTTATTAGCATTCACGGCTGTACCATTTCTTCTATTTGGTATTGCAAATGCCGATATACTGGATCGACGACTCTACAGAACTCAAGTCGAAACTATGCGACATTTCGATGACAATCCTGTCGGTTTCCCATCAGTTATTAATACTCTTCATTAGCGATCTTCCGATCATATAAACGGTCTCACAATCATTCTTTTTGTTAAACATTTCTTCGTAGTTTTTTTTTCTTTTCATCACATAATTAGTAATCAATATTAATTGCCTAGTTCGTATGAGTTCATTAAACTAATCCTTTTGATTTCGTTTTGTTAATTAATAAAAGTCAAAAGTGAATATACACATTCTCTATGTATGTATCATATCATCATATCTTTTCTGATTTTCCACACTAAACCCAAATAAGATGTCGCCAGTTGTTTATTCGCATGACTCATCTGTTTATTTATTGATATTTTATTATCTTATTTATTGTTACTGAAAAACACTAGCCAGCATGTCATTTTCATCGTTGCCTATAATCGATCTCAACGATGATGAATCGAAAATCATTACATCTATATTTCAAGCCTGTTCGACAACTGGCTTTTTCTATGTTCGTAATCATAGACTTGACGATGCTCAACAACGAATGTTTCGTCTGGCCAAAGAATTCTTTCAGCTACCGTCAAATATCAAAGAACAATATTTAATTGACAAACAAAATCATGGTTATGTTCGTCGTGGCCAAGAAAACCTCGATAGTACAAAGAAAAACGCGATCGATGAAAAAGAAGCATTTAATATAGGCAAATTCAACGAATCGAACCGTTTGCCCGAATGTTTTGCTCGATCAGATAATTTTCACTTGATAAAACAATTTATTAATGATTGTTATAATCTTTGCATGAAATTATCAGTTTATCTTGCTCGAAGTTTCGAAATCGAGTCTGATTATTTCACTTCTCGACATCAATGGGATTTGCAATCCGGTGATACACTTCGTTTGCTTCATTATCCTGCAGTAATAACTCAACAATCCGATGATGCAATTCGAGCCGGTGCTCATTCTGACTACGGTTCGCTGACTCTTCTCTTTCAGCACGATCATAAGTCAGGTCTTGAAGTTCTCGATCGTTCGAACAATATTTGGTATCCAGTCGAACCGTACGAAGATATGATTGTTGTCAATTTCGGTGACGCTATGGAATATTGGTCGAAAGGTTTGATTAAAAGTACAGTTCATCGTGTTACAATGCCAATCGTCATCGATTCGGCCAAAGAAAATGAACGATATTCAATTGCGTACTTTTGTCATCCGAATGATGCGACATTGTTAACACCGGTTCCATCGAAATTTGTTCGAGATCGAACATTCGACAAAGATGAACATGCTAAACATGCGCTTGATGATAGCGAAAATCAGGAAACGCTGACGGCTGGCCAACATTTTCAAATGAGATTAAACAAAACCTATACTTATTAGTCAACAATCGGAAAGCAATAGTCTTTTTTTATTTATTTTTTAGATTAGTTTTTCGGAGTTCGAATTTAATAATGAAAGACGATCTTTTCTTTAATCTCGATCATGGTTATGCTGAAGGTTTATGTCGAGGTTTTAAAAGTGGAATTTTAAAAGCAGCTGATTATCATAATTTAGTACAATGTGAAACACTTGAAGGTAAAAACCGTTTTTTTCTGCTTCTCAAAATACGTTCGTTATTCAACATTCAGATCTTCGACTTCATCTTCAATCGACTGACTACGGAAATTTTCTCGCCAACGAACAAAGTCCTTTGACTGTCAACGTCATCGACGATCGTTTGCGTGAAAAACTCGTTCAGGAATTTCAACATTTGCGTAACATTTCCTACGAGCCATTATCAACATTTCTCGACTACATAACGTCTGTTTCTTATTTGACTTCTTTCTAAAAACAAATTTTATTTTATTGATTCAATAGATATGCTTATATGATCGATAATATCGTTCTATTAATTACAGGCACGCTTCACCAACGTGCAATCGGCGATCTTTTGCCACGTTGTCACCCATTGGGCAGTTTCGAACAACTCGGAGCTATTACAGTTGCGGATACACCGGCACAACTTTATACAGCTGTTCTTGTTGATACACCATTAGGTAGATAAAAGAAAACGATGTTTTTTTTTTGAAAAAAAACAATAATCTTTTGATTGATTTTAAGCTCCGTATTTTATTGATTGTATCTCTGAACATGATCTTGATGAATTAAATGTTGAAATCATTCGTAGTACACTCTACAAGGCTTATCTCGAAGATTTTTATAATTTCTGCAAGAAACTCGGTGGTATTACTGCTGAAGTTATGTGCGAAATTCTTGCCGTAGGTTTTCGTTTTTTTATTGATCGATCAACGAATTGATTTGATTGATGTGTAGTTCGAAGCTGACCGTCGTGCATTTATGATAACAATCAATTCGTTCGATACAGGTCTTACACAAGATGAACGATTTAAACTCTACCCGAAATGTGGTCATTTGTATCCGGATGGTTTACAGGAATTACGACGAACTGATAGTTATGATGCAGTTCGTGATGTAGCTGCTCGTTATTCTGTAAGATCGATTGAGTTTATGTTCGAGAAATACGGACTTTGCGTTTTTTTTTTCGTTTTAGCAATATAAAATGTTGTTCGAAGGCGCTGGAACGAATACAGGTGATAAAACTATTGAAGATAAATTTTTCGAACATGAAGTAAGACTTTATCGAAAGAAAAGAAAGTACAATGAAAATGCAAATTCATTATTTAGGTTAAACTCAATACAAACGCATTTCTTCGTCAATTTCATTTCGGTATTTTCTATGCTTATTTGAAATTAAAAGAACAAGAAAATCGAAACATAATTTGGATTGCTGAATGCATTTCTCAAAAACATCGTGCACGGTACGACGATCTTTTCATTCGAAAGCCATTCTCAATAAATTCTTTCTTTCAGAATTGACAACTACATTCCCATCTTTTAACCAAAAGCCGAAACTCTTCCGTTAAACAATAGTGCAATCTCGTTGTCGTCTCATTCTATTTTTTTTCTGTTGTAATAGCATTCTAACGAAACAACCTTTTTTTTTCTCTCTCTCTCTGTCCCTTGTTCTCGGTGTCGTTACATGCGTATATTCTCTTATTTATTTCCTCTACTCAAATATATATACATATAATCGGAATCTTCAGACTAACATCATTCTAGATTTGATTTGTTCGAAAGAAAAAAACTTGACTGACAAACATGGGTGATGATATAATGTCATATAATGGCGGTGTTGCTGTCGCAATGAAAGGCAAAGAATGCGTGGCTATTGCGTGTGATAAACGTTATGGTGTACAAAATCGAACGATTGCAACTAATTTCACGAAAATCTTTCAATATGGTGATCATTGTTTGGTTGCATTCTGTGGCTTAGCAACGGACGTATGTAGACTTTTGAGTGAGATAGGAAAGATAGACTTTTGAGTTATTTTCAAGGTACAAACAGTTGCACAACGTTTGAAATTTCGAACAAATTTATACGAATTACGTGAACAACGAAAATTGAAGCCAGTTGTTTTATATAATATGTTAACAAACTTGTTATATGAAAGACGATTTGGACCGTATTTTGTCTACGCTCTTGTTGTTGGTCTCGATCCAAAGACTGGTGAAACTTATGTCTTCGATTCGGATAACATCGGAGCTATTAGTGACAATGTTAATTTAGCTACCGTTGGCACAGCTAGCGAATTTATTTTTGGTCTCGGTGAACTTTTCTTTAAGCCAAACATGAATTCAGACGAATTGTTCGAAGCAACATCTCAAGCATTACTCAACGGTGTTGATCGTGATTCGGCTAGTGGTTGGGGTGCAGTTGTTTATGTCGTTGAAAAAGACAAAATAACTGTACGAGAATTAAAAGGTCGACAAGATTAGGCAAACAATTCCAACCAAGTGTTATTTGTTATTCTTCTTCTTCATTCACAAATCAAGAGAGAAAAAAAGACAAAGTCTTATTCATTCACCGCCTTTTTCTTTTTTTTTAAAAAAACTTGCGTTCATTAATTTCCCCTTATAAAGATTTCAAAATAAAAACAAAAAGCAAAAGATATTCAAATGAGTTTTTGGTTTATTGTTTTGTTTTTTTTCCTTAGACAAAATCGAACAGTGAGAGAACAAATAGTATAGCACAATGAGACAGCAGAAAAGAAAAGCGACAAAGAAAAGAAGACAATTCAATGCAAAATAACAATTAGACGTTAAGATTTCGTTTTGGATTATGTTTAGACAAGACAGGAAGGGGTTCATCAGAGGTCAAACATATACAACTCAATATATAAATAGCCGTACGTTTTGTCTTTTTAAGTCATATACAAATCATTTGTTTTTACACATGTTCATTGTATTCCCTATGCACAAAAAAAACGAGAAAGTCTTTTTTTTAAAAGAAACGATATGTTAAACATACCAGTAATCGCATTCGTATCCTTCAGCAACATGATCTAACAAAACTTTTCGACGTGTGCTACAGTATCGATATTTATCTTGAACTTTTTGTTTCATTTCAGTTAAACTTCCATTTGTCTGAGAAAAATCTCGTTCTAAATATCCACTTAATTCTTCTGTAGCATGTTCTAAATCAGCTTGATTTTGTTCGAAAATAATTCTTCAAAAAAAAGAAGAAGAAGAAAATCATTCAATACACAATAAATCTTTCTTTCTCCCTTACGAATGATTGTTTCGTTTGAGATAAAATGCAAATGGATACGTATACATTAATGTTTGTCGACATTGTCGAAGTACATCACATGCATTTTGAAGAAATTGTACTTCAATCCAACTCATCTGTTGTTGCATAGCTTCCATTCGTTTTTGTACTTGATCTAACAGTTTATTCTCCAGTCTCAATGATTCATGATGATTATGATAACGTTTATAATAATGTAAATAACGTTGTAAAGCAGCACGAGAACGATCTTGTTCGTCTCGAGCTTTCTTTGCATCGTCTTCATTGAAACGATTGCAATTGTACCATGAAGAACCATGTGGTTCCCAGGCGCCCAAGCAAACCCAACAGAATTCGTATTTGCAAGATTGATTTTTACAGATCAAATGATTGCAACCTCCATTTTTCTCTTCAAAATTCAAGAAAAAAATTTTTTTTTTAATAAAATTTTCAATAAAACAAAACAAAAAACTTCGTCTACCGATTGTTGCGTGACATTTTGGACATTCTTTTGTATTTGCTGCAATCCAATTACTTGTTTCGCTATCATCATGACATTTTTTCTGCCATTTTTTCAACCATTTACATTTAATTGGTTCATGCCATGATTGACCACATTGAAAACAAAACGACGTTCGACAGCCTGTGCATGTGACCATTGCAACATCGCAATACGATGCTTTGATTGCATTGGTACAGTTTGTGCCCGGACACCAGCGCATATTTCGATTGCATTCAACGAATGAATTTGTTATTAAGTGCTGATATTTGCTTCGAACATCCGACGATGCAATCAATGTTAGAACAGTTTTATCATCGACTAGAATATCACATTGAGCTGGACATGGTATCGTTTGTCCGATGCCTTCGTGCATGATTTTGTATGTGAGATAGTTTTGCCAACATGTTCGACAGAACGTGTGTCCGCATTCGATGCCGGTCATTTCGGCAATTGGCTTTGTCGAACAACAAATGGCACATGTTTGTTCGGTGGCTGGTTTCAATGGATTTGTTGTGATTGTAATCGACGGCGATGGTGTTGTGGAATTTGATGATAATTGTCGACGTGTTGTACGATGTGTTGATGTTTGAGTTTGTAATGATGGTTTTTTAAATGGATTGACGATATGTGCTTGACGAAAGAGTTCATCTTGATGATCAGGATCGTAGAAACGTTCCATTAGTTTTTCTTTATCCCAACGAAAATGATGAAGCAATAAACGTACAGTTGTCGATGGTAATTTAATGACTTCATTCACTTCTTTTATGCATTCAACCATATATTTAACGATATCATCTTGAGATAAAACTAGAAATCAATCAATCAATGAACAAGAACGGTTGTGATTTTTCTTTTTGTCATCTCTTACCAACGTATTCGAAATTGTTGTCTTGCGTATGAGTATTCGATGCATTGACACCTGATGATAATTTATTCACTGTTGCATCTCGATTCGATTTCGATACTGTTGTATTCGATTGTGTCGAATGAATAATAGGTTCATCAATGGGAAAGAAATCTCCATCATCGGACTCTTGATTTTCTTCGTTATCATCGTCATCTTCGATTTCACTATCGTCATCGTCCATGTCGAAGTTTTCATCATCTGCCATGTTCAATATTCGATTTCGAATTCAACACGAAACGAAGAATAAAAAACGAGAGAGAGAGAGAGTATGAGCGACGAATTTGTTTATTTTTCTAGCTAGTTGATATGACAACTAAACAATGAGAAAATAAGAAAGAATAAGAACTAAATGCACTCGTAATATTATCATATGATAACAACCATTTTAGTTGTACATTGAAAAAGAGGCTTACTTGTTTATATACAAATTAATTTTATTAACAAAAGAAAATAACAAGAAAAAAGAAAAGTTAGTTGATTTGTAAAAAAATTCAATTTTATTTCGACGAAAAAAAGCAAGTTGTCGAGAAAAAAAACTATTTACACGATTTTTCCAAATCGAAATTCAACTAACGACATCTCCTCGATCGAATTCGATTCGTCATTGAACTTATCCATTCTATTTGATATCTCGGTGAATGAAAAAAATCCTTTTTTTGTTGTTTGCCTATCCTCATCATCAATAGAAAATATAAAAAAAAACGAAGAACTATTTCCAAAGACAATCACATTATGTCGTTAGCATCGAAAGATATCAATCTTATTTTAAACATTCTCAATGAAGATACTTGTGCAACATCGTTAACCTTCGAACAAATCTCAGCACAATTCCAACAAAATATCTCGAAAACAGATTATTTACGTGTCGGCAATGCTCTTGTTTTATTACTACAAAATCGTGATTTAATCTCAACAACATCTCAACGTTTGATTATTCTCTATCTGTTCTATGATATGTATAAAAATGATCAACAATCATCGATACATATGAATCCATTTGCACCTGTATTCCTATCGATATTAACAAATTCATCATCATCATCGTCACAAGATAATCAATCGACACAAAAACATTTCCATTGGTTTATCACGCCAGTGACACAACACGAACGATGGTTTGTTCAAACATTATTGAATAATAATCAAAAAGATTTCATTAAAAAAACGCCCAATCAAATCCTACAAATGGTTATACCAACGATGAATGATAATAATAATAATAATTCCAAAGAACAATTAAAAGAAACGATTCAACAACGTTCAAAACAGTTGCCTATCCTTGCTCAATGTCATTTACCAGCGGTTATCGATGATCCGGAGATAAATTACTATGGTTTTGATACCGTTCTCAATGGTCAACGTCATCGAACGAATGATACTCGACAAACAATCGAACGTTTGCTTTCAACGAATGCGATGGAACAAACAATTCGTCCTGAATTTCTTCGTCTTGTTCCTCCGTTACACGATTGTACGATCGATGAATTCATTTGGTTACCATCGATTGAATACGATTCGAGTCTGTTTCATTGGGATTCATCGATGTGCATTGCGAATACAACGAATCATGAAGTTCGTCAACTAATGGAAAAAGCTTATCAAGGTGCATTAAATCTTCAACAACAACAAAAATTACTAGATGAATTAGAAAATGATGCTAATCTCGTCTATCATATCGGACTTGTGCCATCAAAACTACCGATTTTAGTTGAAAATAGTCCATTGATAAGTATTCAATGTTTATTAAAACTGATTTCATCGAATCAAGTCACTGAATATCTGTCATCTTTGTTAAATATGGATATGAGTTTACATTCAATGGAAGTTGTCAATCGTTTATCGACATCAATGGAATTGCCACAAGAATTTCTGCATTTGTATATATCAACATGTATAAAAACATGTGAAGAAACCAAAGATAAATTTCTTCAAAGTCGTTTCGTTCGTCTTGTTAGTGTGTTCATTCAATCGTTAATACGTAATAAAGTCATTGATATAAAAGATCTCTTCTTGGATATTCAAGGTTTTTGTATAAATTTTCGTCATATTAAAGAAGCTGGTGCATTATTTCAACTTGTTAAATCGTTCGAATTAAGAAATAATGATACAAATGACAATACAACAAATAATTTATCAACATCAGTAACTGTTAATGATGAATGAAAGATGTATATATATATATTTAAACAAAAAACAAGAATTATTATTATTATTATTGTTCGTTTTCTTTCAGCATCATCTATTTCATATAGTAAAAAATTTTTGTTTGTTATATTAGTAGGAAAAAAAAGACATCCGTTCATTTACTTGTATCTTCTTTTTCTTTTCGTTTTCTTTCTTTTTTTTTATACATATACATACATGTATTGCTACAGTGATATCAAGTGATTGTTTAAAAACAAAAAACTAGTTCTATTTGTTTCTAATTTTAGATAATGAGTAATGGTAAAACTTTAATAACTATGGACGGACGAAATGTTGTTCTCAGCGTTGTGCAAGATCGGTAGGTTTACTTCGTTTTCTTTTTCTTTTTCTTGTTGATATGAGTCAGAGAGTAAATACATGACAAAATAGAAGGAGAAGAAAAAGAAAACGTTTTCTTTTCCTCTGTCTTGACGCGGTACGTTATATTAATCATCGAATGAGAAGACAGAAACGTAGGAGAATAACGTAAAGCGAGAAGAAGAAGAAAAAAAAAAGTTTCATGCGTCATCGTCCTCCAAGCAGTTTTTTTTTCTTCGGTTTTTTTTCTCTTTTCCGTCTCTTCGATTGCTGAGTAAGCGAACAATCAGGGACGTGAAGATGAAGCAATCGTAAAAAAACACAACGAATGTGTCTATATTAGATGTTTAGCTATGAGTCTATTAAACACAGTTTTTCTTTTCTTCCTTTATCATGAATAAGTTGCGTTCTGATGACGAAATGTTGATTCATCTACTGACTAATCTCGACGACCGCGTGGAAACATCGACGTTGTTGTTTTTCCCTGTCGCAATTTCTCTATGTTTGATTTTATTTCATTGATCTAGATCAAAAATTCAAACTCTTACTCCGACTGTATTCAAAATGACGACAACTCAACAGCAACCAACCGCTGAAAAAAGCGTGCAAACATCCACGGATGCAAATAATTCAACAACATTAGTTATGACAAATACTCCTGTCACCCAACTTCACACCGAAAATACGACCGCAGAAGTTGCTAACACGTTAGTGTCCATGGCTACTGGCCGACAACGTGCAACAGCTGCTAAACAATACGTAAACATTCGTTGATTTCGAACGAAAGACCGTGTTAATCTTTTTATGTTTTGTAGAATGTCGTGACTGTTTCATCGGGTTTGCCAATCTTATCACTCGCTGATTACACCACGACGCACGGTGTACCTACTGCTACAGCGTTGGCCAATCAAGCTAAATTGACGCCGACGAAATCCGATAATATGAGTGTTAATGACGACGACGATGATGATGCATCGATGTCAACCGATGATTACAATCAAAATGAATCTACAATGAAATCTCGAACGAAATCAACGCGTGGAAAATCAAATAAATCTTTGTCGAAAGCGAATAAAGAGCAAGGCATTGAACCGATTCAATACGGACCAATTTTAGTTAAACCAAGAAAAAGTATTGCACCGACTTTAGCCAACGGACGAAAAAGTAAAGATGAGCCCGTATGTATTTTAGTTTTGAACAAAAAAACGCAATCAGTTCGAATGACGATGCTTTTTTTTTGATTTAGTTGCCACCTGATGAAGAACATAAACGTCAACAACGTCGTGATCGAAATAAACAAGCAGCAGCTAAATGCCGACGAAAACGAAATGATCTTCGCGAAGAATTAGAAAAAGTTTGTTTGCTATTGAATTTCTTTTGGAAAAAAAAACTGTTGTTTTTTTCAATTTAGGACGAACAAGTTCTTGACGAGCAACGTAAAGCTCTCGAAAATACCGTTCAATCCCTTGCGGAACAAAAAAATCAACTCGAATTACTTTTACGTCATCATCCATGTACAAAAACTCGTCTGCCCGTCACAGCAACTAAAGTCATACCAACAACAACAACAACGGCGACAATCTTAGACTCGAATAATAACAACGGAACAAACAACAACAACAACAAACGTGTGACATTGAATCTAACGAATGCACAAAATCTTCTTGCCGTTACACCTTTAACAAGAATAATGACGACCGATGGTTCGACAACGAGCCCATCGAGTACGCCGATGATAACGATTCATATAACGCCTGAAGTTGCCCAAGCATTACTTAATTCAGCATCGGTTGATAAAACAAAACTAGCCGAATTACTCCAACAATCGACGACGACGACGACAGCACAAGCAACTACCGATTCAAATCCTTCAATGAACAGTACAAGTTAATTGTTTGCTTTTCCCTTTGCCGAGAGGAATATGTATAAAATATGTTAGTTCATTCGATATGTAGAATAGAAAGTGAATTCGAATGCGATTGATTCGGTCAACAAACAAATAAACAAACATTCACTTTCAAATCTAAGAAAAAAAACAATCTATTCTCTCTTTTTTTCTTCTTCTTCTGCTGCTGCTTCTTCTTTTTGGTTTTTGTTTTTCTGTATAAAGTCTCCTGATTCGTCATGTGTTTTGTTTTCTTTTGTCTCTCGTCTCTATTGTTTTTTCTCTCTCTCTCTTCATTCGTTTGTCTATATGTATTCATTCGTTCCATGGATATTTTCGAAACTTGATTAGTACTAAAAACAAGAAACAAACAAACAAACAAACAACTAAATGGATTCATATTGGTCGATTTTGTTTTCTGCTTTAGACGATCGTACGGTCTCATTACTGTTGATTAGATACCGATGACAACAGTCGAGAGCTCAGTTCCATCGACTGATAATGTCGAATTCGGTCGAAATACGATGTGTCATTTTTTATCATCATTTTTTCGAAGTCTAACTCGAGTTACTGATGTTCAACAAGAGAAATTTTTCAATTCAATAAATCAAATTGTTATAAATACACCGAGTGTATTCGTAACTGATCTCGATAAACAGAAGACAATCGATGAAATTCGAACGACAAATTCATATTGTAGAATGAAAACTATTTTCTCGAATGTTTCGTTTTGATGACGTGTGTGTTTAGATTTCGATGTTTATATTGTTTCGCTACTTGTTTGGACGTTATCATCGAAAAAATTCACCTCAATTCAAGAGAATACCATTGCTGTCCTAGCGAATCTCTACGGTGAACTTTCACTACGTTGGCCGGCGTTATTTCGAATATTTTTCAATGAATTAATCGACACTTTGAATGGTTTGTTCGAATGTTGAATATGGATAAATTCGAACATTTTTTGTGATTAGATACTATAAAATATGATGTCGAATTTATTGAAGAAGAAATTCATCAACCGAGACGTCTGCAACGTTTTCTCGTTCCTGAACAAGTTGCTTCTTCATTTTCGAGCAATGTTACAATTGAACGATGTGTTATTGAGTTCAATTGTTCAGATGATATCAGTAGTTTTCAAATAAATCTCATGTAAAATGAAAAAAAAAAACGAGGTTCTTTGTTTGTGAACACACATGATTTTGATTTGTATTCAAGTTCGGTATTGAAACATCTTGCAAGTACATTGTCGACGATACTTGATCGAGCGACAATCTCGAATTTAATCGGAACATCATGTGAATTAATTCGAACAGCTGATTTACATGTGAAATCAGTAAAAGGAGTTTTTTTGTTGTTGTTGTTGTTTGGATTCAATTGAAATCATGTTTTCTTCAGGCAACATTCGCATTTTGTTCATCGTTTATCGAACATCGTTCGTTAGGATTATTGAAAGAAGACTTAACGCCATATGTTCAATTTTCAATCTCGGACATACTATTGACAATAATGAATTTCATCCATACTGAGCCGAAGTAAATAGTTGTTAATTTCCTCTGAAAACATCAACATTCTTTCGATTTAGACATTCGATTCAACTCGAAAATGAATTCTCTCATTTCATTCACACGATCTGTCGAAATTCCGATCAAGCCAATGAGTTTTTTCTCGAACATATCGGTTTCATTCTCCCACGTTTAAAAGATCTTCTCATTCATATAAGTATTGCCAGTAAAGCCGATGTCGAATTTCATATGACCAATCGGCCATTACGTCTATTCGGTGAAGTTCAAACCGAAACTTATCTCGAAGCATTTACTAACTATCTCTCGATTTTATTCGATTGTGGACAAAGAGATCAAGGAACAAGTTCGATACTGGTTATTCATGCATTCGAAATTATCGAACATTTATTAGCTAATTTTGATGAATGTTTATTAGCGAAAGTAAACGAATGAAAAAAATTGTGTCGAGAAAGTACTTTTTTTTGAATGTTTGAATTTTAGTATTTAAATCATCCATTAGGAAAAGTTATTGTTTGGTTAATTGACGAGAAAACTCGAGCTTTACAACAACCATTTCGAGTAAGAAAATTACGATTACTGAAGACAATTTGGCAGCGATTAAAAACAACATTAGAGAAAAATTCATTTACTAATGATGAGGATGTTCTACAAGGTGTTTTCAATGTTTATTGTCTAATAACATCTGTTTGTCAAGCGTATACTGCTTGTCAAATTCGACAAATTAAATTCGAATTCGTCGATGAAAATGATTTCTATCAATCGTGGTTAACTATCGATGAAATCAGTTCAATCTACGGTTATTTAATCAACACACTCGTTCATCTTGTTAATAGTTCAACAAATGGTTTATTTTCTCTTGCTTATCGATATATTTCAGCTACGATTATCTCGTTAACAGTTTACATATCCGATCAGCTAGACTCACGTTTACGTGAAGATACTCTATCGATTCTTTGTCTTTCGTGGCTGTCGACACTGAACGATTGGTCAGACTTTCATCCGAGTTTAAATACATGTAAAATAACCAAACAATTGGCACAAACTTTTCAATCGAAATTTCAATTGAACGATCGTTTAATTTCATTGAAATGTTTAGCTTTATTCAATTCGGATTTCTATCCTCTACTTCGTCAACAAATCTTTTCGAGTTGTCTCAATTCATCGGATATTGACAGTCAATTAGTCGCACTCGAGGTCTTTCCATTGATTCAATTCAATCTTCGAACAAATCAATATATTTCGATATTCTATTCGAAATTTTCGGTCAAAGACATTCAGCCACAATTGAAATCATCAGTTATGCGAATTTGGCAAATGCATCGATGTCTATTCGATGTCGATTCCGATCATATTCAATTGCGAATATTCGATCATTTCGATGAGAAAATCCTCCATTCATTCGAACTTATTTGTACTTGTTGTTGTTCAACTCGAACAGTTCGTTCATTGACTCGTCTTCATTCATCTTCTCGACCAGCATCTTCAACGAAATTCTCGCTCGCAAATATTCTTCCAATATGTTCTCTCTTCAATCAAATCTCTTCACCATGTGATTATCTTTCATTAATAAATTTCTTTCAAACATTCGATTGTCATCCATCGTCATTCATTCGACCAGCGACCGATCATGATGCAGATTTTCTCCAACTAAAATCTCTTTTCAATACTTATCTAACAAACACAAATCACGAACGTCTATGTCTTCTTTCGATTATGCCTTATCTATTCAAATCAATTATCATCTCAAACAAACGTCAATGGGAAAACTCAGCAAACGATCATCTCGATCAATTTCTCTTCGATACGCTAACGCAATTGAATCACGATGCTATTCGACAGAGTAACAATCACCACGTTGATGATTACAGTCGTTTAATACATCTCTGTGGTTTAATTGCACGACGAACATGCAACGAAGATATCTTCGTATTTGTTCTGTTTATCTTAATCAATAGTCTAGCAACAGCATTTCAACATACATCACAAATTGAATTGATGAATATTGCAAAAGATGAATATCTCCAAAATCGAAATGATTCAATTGAAACCAGTTCGAATCGAAATTTTCTTACAATCCATGAAAAAATCGATCTAACATCGATTGTTCAACAGCATACCGATAGTTTCTATCGTTTAATTGCACAATCATTATTATTAAATAGCGAGCAACCATCGGATATTTGTCTTCGTCATTTACATTTGTTATTCAGTATGATGCAACAGAACGGTAGTTCGTTTAATACGTATTTAAAACGAATTCTACCTGATCTCTTACCGTGGATTGTTGAAGAACGTTCGTTGAATGCCAGTCGAGTCGTTCAACATATTCGAACGGCTGTTAAAATGTCGAAGAAAAAAGTTATTTTCGATGCATTTCCCGCGATCTATTCTCATGTTTGGCGACATGTTCGATTGAGCAATCAAATCGGCGATTATTCAATCAATCGAGTCAATGAAGTCAATGAATTCATTGAACAAGAAGCCGGCGCTGATCTGGCCGCAGTTTTTCGGTTCGGTGGCCCGCCGATCTTTAGTAAATTGTTACTCTATATCAGTACACATCGAGAACATGTCATGAAAGGTCTACAGATGGCTGTTGGCATTCTCGATGGAGTGACGGTGCCGGCAAATAAAGATTATTCACATGTTGTCAGTGAAAGTTGTGTTTATAAAGCTTTACAATCGAAATTATTAGGCATTCTTTGTGATTTTGAAACGGAATTATTGACAAATAATATGCCGTTACATTCGAAACGACGTGTTCTGTTGAGTTTAATTGAAGTTTTGAAATTAATGGAATCATCTCAAATTGTAGCAACACGTGTTAAACTTCTTCGATCACTTCGTTTAGCACTTCAATGTTCATCTGAATTGAGTCTCATTGTGTTCAATCTTTGGTCTGAATTTATTCGTCATTTAAGTACAAATGTCGATATACTATCAGCGATGATTTTGCAATTAATTGCATCATTATTACCATTTCATGAAATCAATAGTGCCCATTTTCAAGATCTAATTCTCTTAATGTTGAATAATATCTCCAATCAACAAATTGCATTGATCACCGATGATTTAATTCTCATTCCACAGTTGGATCAAATGGATAAAATCAAATCAAAATTACTCAAATGTAAAAAACTTCATCTCGAAACAACAAACAATCAAAATCAAGTTTCGACCGATGAACGTTCGATTCTGGAAAAGAATTTTCAACGTTTAATTACATTACTCAATTTCGATATGGTTGATATTCGTTTACACGCATTGAATTACCTTCAAAATCTTCTCAAAACGAATCGTTCACATTTATTACAAATGTGTCTTTCACGTGATACAGTTCCGTCGATCATTACTCGACTGATTTTAACTCTTCTCGAACGGTCGAATGATTCGAACGGTAATATTCGTTTTATTGCAATCGATTGTCTCGGTGAAATCGGCGCAATCGATCCGGGACGTATTGAATTTCGTAAATTCTACTCGAAAATTGCCTCATCAACATCATTAATCAATCGTTTACTTTCGAATTCCAATTCAGAAATAAATAATGACGATCTCAAACGTGCCTATTTCAATTTCTATTCACAAGAATTTGCATTAGAATTGTTCGCTGAATTGACACGAGCTTTTCTCGCTGCTGATCAAGTTCGACAACAAGACACGATTTCCTATGCAATTCAAGAATGTTTGAAATTCTATAATTTAAATCTGTCGGATGAAAATGAAAAACAAAAGCCCAATCAACAATTATGGAGTAAATTAAGTCAAGAACAACAGGATCTTTTCAAACCATTACGAACATCGAAATACGTTCTCACTGATGAAACAAATCTCAAAGGAAATAAATCTCAAGATGCCATTCTTAAACAATTAACAATTAAAACCTACGAACAATGGTTAACTCAATATGTTCCCTATTTAATTCAACATTTGCCAACGAATAATTACTATCATTTATTTCATTCGTGTCTGTTTGCTGTCAGATTTAATAGTTCAATTGGAGCTTTCCTATTACCGTATATAATTCTTCATTTAATCGGTGAAAATCTCGGTCAAGATGTTTTAGACAAAGAAATCAAAGCTCTCGTCTCCTACAGTAATCAATATGATTTCAATGAAAACAATCCATCATCGGATGTTCTCCATCAAATTGCGCAAATTATTTTCACATTAATCGATTTTCTTGTTTTATTTTCATCATTAATCACAATCGATCCTAATGAACAAGCTCGACAACGTAAACGTCAACAACCATCGACAACAACCGACCCGTTGAACATTCAAGATGGTACTTGGAACAATCTCGGTATTACACGTGTTCGTGAGTACATACGTTTATTACATACTGATCTTTCATTGGCACGTATTGCGTTTAAATATGATCATTACACTCGTGCGTATCGACATTTTGAAATGTATTCATCGTCTGATCAACAGATGAACATTTTAAATCATAGTGAATTTCTTTTGAAATTATTTCATCGTTTAAATGATCGAGATTCGGCACACGGGTTAGTTGCTATTCGAGATATGACGCCGAGACAAATAGAAAATCCACGAACGGATATTTATGAAGAGATTCTTTCGTATGAACTCACGGGACAGATCGATGAGGCGATTGTTGCCTATGAAAATGTTCTTGAAATCAATGAATTAAATCAAACAAATCTTCATTTGTATCTTGGCTATTTGAATAATCTTTTAACTCAACAACAATTTCAACATACAATTGATCAATCGACAGGCATTATTGTTCAATATCCAACGTGGATTAATATGTTAAATCCATTGCGTATTGAAGCTGCTTGGAAACTATCGAAATGGAATCTCTTGGATAAATTTTGTTCACAGAAAGAAGAGAATTTAAATTTCGAACAACATACTGAAACATCAAAAATGAATATTCTACATGATTTAAATGTTTCGAAACAATTCGAAGAATATGTTGGAAGAATTCTTTGTCAAGCAAAAAAACAAAATCATCAACAATTTACATCTGAACTTCGTGTCGCTTATAATTCTCTCATGGGACCAATATCAGCTGCTAGCATGGAAGTTGGATCCTATGAACGAGCGTACGATTATATAGCTAAATTGCATTTGCTTAAAGATCTCGAATATTTCTCAATGAAACATATCTTTCATGAAATCGGAGATGAATCGATCTGTATTATCGAAAACGATGATATTTGGTCGCAACGACACGCTCTTCTTCCACCGAATAGTCAATTTATCGAACCATCATTAGCATTGAGACGAACATTGCTTATGCTCGATGAAAGTCAAACACATGCATCGGAAATCGGTGAATGTTGGCTGCATAGTGCACGTATAGCTCGTGCGCAAAATAATTCTCTAGCAGCTATTGGATCATTAATGAAAGCAAATCAATCGCATCCGATTGAAGTTGTTATCGAACGTGCACAATCGATGTGGGATAAAGGAGAAAAAGATCGAGCTTTAATGAGTTTAAAACAGAAGAAAATCGAATTATTAGATAATCGTCCATCGACAACAACCACAACAACCGAACATCATTCGTTGTCAATATCTGCTGATTTAAAAGCACAAGTTTGGTTATTATTAGCTCGATATAGCGAACAGAATTCACCACATGAGACCGTCTTTGAAATGTACAAACAAGCACAAGAAGCAGCACCACATTGGGAAGAAACACATTTCTATTTAGCACAATTCTATGATACACTTCTATCATCATGTATCGAATCCGATCCAACATCATCGAATTCGAATTCAACAACAACAACAAACAATTTCATTTCCTCATCGGGTCTTTCATTAGAAAATAAACTACGTATGATGGAATATCTACGTTTAGCTGTGAATACCTATTGTCGATCATTGAAATACGGTTGTGAATTTATTTTTCAATCGTTAACACGTTCGTTAACCATGTGGTTGGATTTTGCCTCGGATCTTGTTCCATTTATTAAACCAGCCCAAACGGCAACATCAAGAAAACAACAAACACTAACACAAGCTGCTGCAAGTCTGCCCGATGCAGCACAAATCAAACAACATGGTCAAGCTAAACTTTCTGAAATCACTCGAGAAGTTTCATCGTGGACAACACGTGTGCCACCCTATATCTTTCTCGCTGCTTTTCCTTATATGGTCTCACGTATTTGTCACAGTGAAGACATGACTTCGAAAGCATTGAATTCAATAATTACACAAGTGTTTGCTGCTTTTCCTCAGCAAACTCTTTGGATGATGATTAATCTCTACGGTTCATCGAATAGTATGCGACGTGATCGTTGCATTGCTATTTGGAATGAAGCCGCAAATATCGAACCCGGACTCAAAGATTTCGTTGTCGAAGCAACCGTTCTCATCAAACAGCTCGATACACTCTGCATGCATGCAGTTACCTACGGACAGAATAAAATCAGTCTCTCGGCTCAATTTAAATCATTCAAACGTTCGTACGCCAATCAATCGTCATGTCCGATTCTCATTCCAATTCAATCGCAAATGCAAGTTTGTTTACCACCACCGCCTGTACGATTTTCTCTTTCGACACATTTGCAACAACAACATCAACAGGCGATGAACGTCGATTTACCTTCGGATGCAGCAGCTAAATTAACGTCGATGTCGAGTAAACAAGGCGTACTCGGACGACCGACGACATCGAAAAAGAATTCAACAACAGGCACGATTAGTAAAGTTCCATCGAAAACATACTACGATGCGCGACACCAACCATTTCCTGATGCTGTTGTGACAATTCATAGTTTCGAAGATACAATTGAAGTTCTCTCGTCGTTACAACGTCCGAAAAAGATCGTTATTCGCGGTAGTGACGGTCAATTATATCCATTCCTGTGTAAATCTCAAGATGATCTTCGTGTGGATTCTCGTTGTCTTGATTTCTGTCATTTGTTCAACAAATGTATGAAGAAAAATAGCGAAACACGTCGTCGACAATTAAATATTCGCACGTACGCCGTTTATCCAATCAACGAACGATGTGGTCTCATCGAATGGCTACCAAATCTATGTACATTCCGTTCGTTAGTCACGAAATTCTATCGACAACGAAGTTCGAACTTCTCGGAAGTGTCCAATCGAGAAATTAAAGTCTACGGAAATAGTAAAGATAAATCTAAAGAAGCTCGATACAATGTAAGATTTGATTGTGAATTTTTTTGTTTTTTGAACAACGGAAATCGTTCGTTTCTAGGATTTTTTGAAATTATTGGCATTTCATCAACCACCTGTCTTTCATCAGTATTTCTTCGCTGCTTATCCCGATCCGAATCGTTGGTACATAAGTCGAATGAATTTCGTTCGTTCGACTGCTGTCATGTCAATGATTGGCTATATCATGGGCTTAGGCGATCGACATTGTGAAAATATTCTTCTCGATACATGTACAGGTGAAACTGTTCATGTAGATTTTAATTGTTTATTTAACAAAGGTAAAATTTTCATAAAAAATAGAACAAAGACAAATTTTCGATTTGTACGTGTGTGTTTGCAGGATTAACCTTTGAAATTCCTGAAAAAGTTCCATTTCGTTTGACACATAATATCGTCGATGGTATGGGTTCATTAGGTGTTGAAGGTGTTTTTCGTAAAACATGTGAAATCATCTTACATTTAATTCGAAATGAACGTGAACTACTTGTATCAGTTTTAAAAACATTTATTTACGATCCATTAGTCGAATGGAAATCAGCTACACGAGAAGAAGTTGCCAATATGAAAAAACAACAGATCGAAGGTGGCGAAGTCGTTAATATTAAAGCTCAAACACATGTGAGAAATATTTTGGAACGTGTCAGAGGCTATTGTACAGATGAATTAACCGGCAAACGTGTTGTTTTGCCGTTATCAGTCGAAGGACAAGTCGATCATTTGATTCGAGTATGTCGAAAAAACGAATTCGAATTCACATATTTAATGAATTTTTGTTTGTTTAGCAAGCAACAAGTAATGAATTATTATGTCAGATGTTCATCGGTTGGGCAGCTTATTTGTAATCGTCATCTTTCTTTTTATATTTCGAAATATGTATATTATTATTAGTTTTTCTATATCTTTATGCAATAAACAGAAAAAGAAAACAGACAACTTTAGATAATGAAAAAAAAAAGATTTTGCATTTGATAAGAAATTCGATTAGTTTTTAATCTCAATGCATACATTAAGATTTGTTTATTTATTCTTTTCATACGCATATCCGGTTGAGATATACTTGTGTTTGATAAAAAGAAGAAAGAAAAGCAAAGAAAAGAGAAGAGAAGAGAGAGAAGCCTAGATTTATTATTTTATAATTTTCATAAAGTAAGGGAAACGAGCTTTGTTCTATCGATATATATATATATAAGCACATTCGAAATGAAATTTTTGTTTACTATCGATGGTTGAGATTAACAATAGTGAACGTGTACTTAACATCTGCGTTCACTAGTAATATTGTTCATCTCCATCATATCGATCAGCAACAATGTTTCACACATCATCATCATCAATAAGAAAAAATTCTTTTTTTGTCTTTCTTCTTGTGATTATTCTTATGATATCATTTGTGAATGGACAAAATGTTACTGAATCTCAACGAAAACAATCGACACGTAAACCAGCTAGAATAAAACTTTGCGGACCACCTTTGATTCGTATGTTAGATATGATCTGTACGAGAGCAAGACAATTAATAATGAAAAGTGGAATTAAATCTTCTGCTTCTTCCTCATCATCATCACTATCAAAACGACACTTAAACATCGAAGATGATCCTTTTTCACATACTGTTTCGATTACTGACAATACACGTATGCGTTCAATTATATTTTTCTTTCTCATTGCCAAACAAAACATTCGTTCATTTAGAATTCAATGACACATTGGTCGGTGATTGTTGTCTTCAAGCATGTACACTTAGGACATTATTGAAATATTGTTAACAATTAATTTATATGCATTGTCATCATCGAACAATAGTAATCAGATGTATGTGTGTAGGATCATTGAAAAAAGGTGTTCTCATTCTTCTTTTTTTAATCAATTTAGCAATCATTTTTATGTGTTTTGTTTTCTCATTTTATTTAAACTCAATAAAATAATAACACATTTGTTTTTCATATATGAATCAATTCACACTTGTCACAAAATTATGAAAAACAAACAAAAATGAATGTGCTTCATTGGAATAGTATTGTGTGAAAGCTTCCTCCTCGTACTCAATGGAATTCTTTTTCGTATACCAACTCGTTTCAGTCACAAATGTACTTTGGATTTTTTTGTCTTTACAGTCAAACCTCTCGTAGTGAACACTTTTGGTCAGTCCCGATAGTGTTCACATTAGAGAGGTTTGACTGTATTTGTTCTTGTTTTTTCACAACTATTTTCCAGAGATTCATTCAAATAGAATATCAATCGGTTTTAGTTGATAGTCAGACTAGGCAAATCTTCATCAGATCGAATCAATGATCGATCAATAAAATGTATTTATTGGATACTTTCAACAAACTGATTAAGATGAGATAAGAAAAAAAAACAAACAAACAAAAAAGAGAAAACAATCGTGATCAAGATGCACGGATCACGTAGACGCCGCGAATCGACGATTCGAGTTTACCGGCCATGATTGTACTCTTGACACATATTTGAATTGGTCTTCTCCCGTTAAAATTTTTCATTTGTGGTCGTTCATTGCAATGCAATACCTTTTCAGCATTATTGCATATTGAACCTTTGAATCCATCTCGACGACAAACATGAGGATATGTCGTAATATTCTGTCGACATAATCGTACAAATCGGGACCATTCGAATGTATCATTCGATTCTGGGTTTCCTGGAATTAGTTCTTGAATATAATGACTCAATTATATAAAAGATATCGTATAGTTAAAAAAAAATTTTTCATTATCGATTTTTATTACAGACAATTAATACAGTAAATCTTCAATATAATGATATTAATGATGAACCCATAGAATATTTCTCTTATGCGTTAAAAACGAATACTGTCAATATTTGATTTTTCTTTTACGAAAATCAATTTAGACAATCAAAATACTTGACTTTGAGGAAAATAAAATTGGCGATAAAGGAATACAATATCTAGTAAATTTCTTATGCAATAATCAAGTAAAATAATATATTTTTTTCTGATATCAATTGAAAATATCTTTTTATCAGACATTGACAATATATATTTATAAAAATTAAGATAAATATTGTTTTAATATATGTAGACAATTGAAAAATTGATTGCTCATCATATTCAAATAAGTGATCAAGGTGTTGCATATCTATTGAACGGATTTCAAAATAATAGAGTAAATAAATAAAAAAAAAGATATTTTTCATTTATTT
>ERZ778026.227-NODE-227-length-92405-cov-102.262523_pt1 | contig 92405 bp, 97 predicted proteins | sample MGYA00375756_ERZ778026 | MGnify/ENA primary metagenome ERZ778026 (study PRJEB29350, sample SAMN05389820) | bioreactor metagenome | isolation source: Ammonium sulfate bioreactor | place: South Africa: University of Cape Town | collected 2014-02-18 ... | reverse complement strand
TTTGTTTTTCTTTAGGAGCAACTCTTGAAATTGTTACTGATAAAAGTCAAGAGGGTTCACAGTTTGTTCGTGGATTTGGTGGAGTCGGAGGTATTCTACGATATAAAGTTGATCTTCAAAATTTGAATGTCGACGAAGATGCCGAACCAATTGATTACAGTAAAGAAACATCTTTTTTTTTTATTTCATTATTTAGAAATTTATTCATTTGTTTTTCATCTAGGCGAATACGACTAAATATTCATTTTTCTCTTTTGTTGATGTTATTTCCTTTTATTAAAAAACGTACATTCTCTCCTTTTTTTCTTCTTCTTTATTTTTTTTTGTTGTCTATTTCGTTCATGAAGTTGATTACAAAATATATTCCTACGACATAAGTATGTTCAAATGAGTATTGGAAATAAAAAAAAAAGTTAATCATCGTTCGTTGATGTAATGTTGAAATACATGTTTGCGCCCTTTTTCGGGGTAAATTTTTGCTGTTTGCTCTCTCTCGGGTCGAAATTTCGTAAGAATAAATGTTTATCAAGGTCATTCGAAGAATTATGTAAGACTTTTGTGAATTATTCTCAATATTGAGATATGTTTCCTTATGAAATTTTCAAATAGAACATGTGTGATATAATCAGTAGAAGATTTCAATTAAGAAAATTAATCGTAACTTATCTCGGTGAATAACCTTGAACAATGATTATGTAAAACAGAGAGCGAGAGTGAGAGAGGGAACAAGAAGGAACTTATTCGTGTTTCATTCCTCTTCAAAGAACTTCCTTCAGCCATATTGCTGTTCAAGAACAACTATCATACTAACGCTGTTACCTAAACAGAAAGAGAAGCATGAAGAGAATATCATCATGAATTGATGACCTTGGCCTTGATGACGACGTCTTTCTCCTTCCCATTTCTCTCCTTCTTCTCCATCTACCCATTTCCCTTTTACATAACCTTAGTCAATTACGTAAGCCTCGTCGCCGCGTCCATTTAGCAGTAGCAAGTGCTTGCCTTGTGCATATAGTATATACGTATATATAATATATATAATATATATATATGTTTGACTTTTTTTACATTGATTCTATTTCGTAATATGATTAGAGTTCCTTCGAAATTATGTAATCGATAACGATGGATCGCTCATTTAGTAATACTTTTAAATCTGATGATTCGTCTTTTGTTAAGAAAAAAAGAGAGAGAGGAAGAATTACATAAAGTATGTTATGTTTAGATCAAACTATCATCAGTGAAATGCTAATAACCGCTGTACTAGTCACTATCCGTTTGTATGAGATGTGTGTTGTTACAACATTTCTTTTTTCTTCTTCTTCTCTGGGTCGATTATGTAAAGAAAAAAGAGGAAGAGATGACGCATGGGAACAAGATGAATTTGTTTCTTTCAAATCCATTGAAAATGATCGGAGCGTGTGTGTGTGTAGATCTATTATATCACCACATTGTGCCGAGTTACTTAACATGTTCATATATGAGCGTGTCTTCCTCCTTTTTTTTGAAGAATCAAGATGACATAATATCAATCTATTAGAAATAGGATAGTCATAGTAGTAAGCAAGAAGCAAAAAATTTGTTATTCGAAATAACTTCATAGTACACATGACGTCATTGTTTGAAATGATTCATGTCCAAACCGGAGAACGACGAAGAACGGAAAATGAATGATGAAATTTGTTGATGACTTTTGATAAAGTAAAAAAAATGCATGATAAACAATCAACAACAAATAGAAAGGTGGAAAATGCAATGTGTGATCATGCCATGTTATTTTTCAAATGAGTCAGTTTATTATTATGTCTCCGTAACTCGACAACAACGTATTCTCATTTCTAAGAGACTAAAACTAAAGAGGTATTGCACAACATCGTTTCTATTCTTAAATAAAACACGTGATTCGATCTCGCGATACATTCTTTTTTCCTTGCCTATGATATTGTTGTTTTCTGTCGTTTCTTAGCTGAGCCTCGGTGGGTAACATGATGACGTTTCGTGTCGTCATTTTTTCTTGCAATTGCTGTAAAAAATTTCGAGAGAAAAAAAACGAGAAATGGGTAGAAAAAAAGAGAGAGAACGAGGCGGAGAAGGGTAACTAGAGAAGAACAAAAAAAAACTTAATGGTAGTTTTGTATGTCAATCTCGAGTTGATCATAGTGGTTCCTTTTTTCCTTTCTTTCATTGCGAACGAACGCAAAAGGAAAAAAAACGACGCCATAGACTCCCTATATAAATTCATTCTTTCTCTCGTTCTTGTCTATACACGCGCACATTACTAAAAAAAGAGAACACATCGTAAAGAAAAACAACAATCTTCAAGAAAAAGAGAAAAACCAGTTTCGCAAGATTTGCTGACGTAGACAACCGTTGAGCTAAAACATTTATTTTTAATTATTGAGGTTATTATATGATGGCACTTAACATATCGAAAAACACTGCTTGCTCTTCAAACGTTTCTGGATTATTGGTTAAATCGGCTTTGTCTTTTGGTTACTTGACACTTGGATTCTCTGGTTCTGGCTCATCTGTATATACGACTGCAATTGAAACTGGGTGAGTTTGACAATTCATCCTATTAACAAGAAACTTATCGATGTCTTTACATTTTGTGATTAATTTCAACCCCGTCTAGCCGTTTATTTTATCATCAATCTATTTAGGATAAGCGTTCAGCAGAAGAAAAAAAGAATAATTGTTCCACGACAAGCAGCTATAGGCTGAGAAAAGGAAAATGCATGAGACTATGTCATCGCATCCTTGATGAACTCAATTGAAGGTCAGAACAAATACATAGATACAAACAGATGTATGCCAACAGAAAACAATGAAAGGCAAATGTACTTAACAAACTTTTAGTTCTTTCTTTCTTTTTTCCTTCGTTTCTTAAATTGACAAAGAGATGACAATTAGAATGTATGAACACTAGTCTTTCGCTTCACCTTTGATTAAATAACCGTATATACTTGAATAGAATTCTTTTCGACTTTCGATTTGAATAGAAATCATATGATAAAGTCCTTCGATGTCCTTGAATAAGTATATAATCGATCGATAAGGGACGCGAAGGGAGAGAGAGAGAGAGAACGAAGAGAAAAAAGAAACTTTTTTTTTTATATCAGTCAAACAAAAAAAAGAAAATTGCGTAAGCCACGTTCTCTAACTCTAGCAAATGATTGAGCAACCATGCGGCCGGGCCTGGCGATGACTTGCGCAATGATAGCTTGATTTCGCAACACACACCTTCTTCCTTCCTCCTTCGTTCTCTTTCGTTCTTTCTTTCTTTTTACATATTCATGTCATATCTATTTGTAAGTTTAACGATTTGAAACTGATTGGATTATTTGTTTGTTCTAGTAATGATGCTGCTGAATATTCACCGATCATAAAGTCAGATAGTAGTGAACTATTCTAATCATTTATTTATTTTTTATTGAAACATTTTTGTCTTTATCAATTTTTTTTTCTCGCACTCTCCATATAAAATATGTCTTCTACTGTTTCTTCTTCTTCTTCTTCTTCACCGTCATCATCATCGCCAACACATCAAACATCCTCAGCAAAAGATGCTGATCTTCATCTTTTGACACAAATTTCCTCATCTCCAAGGAATCCCAATCCATCAACTTCATTTCCTCAATCAATTGATACATCAGGTCCACTTACACCTGATGCAGTTCATCTTGTTAATCCGTTTGTGGCGTTGGCATCAGCTAATCTCCCATTATTACCTTCTGTTCGTACAATCGGTGATTACGAATTAAGTGAAACAAAATTCGATGATTTTAAATGTGCTCGACATATGCCAACTGGTGAAGCACTATTGTATAAAGAATATCCGCTTGAAATCGTTCGACAACGTCTTGAACCTTATCAACGTTTACTAACTATTCTACAATCAACAAATAAAACATCACAATTAACCTACGAACAATTAGCCTATAAAAATCATATTCATTTCTTTCGTGATATTATCTCACATGATCGAACAGCTATTGTTCTCTATCCAAACTATACAACAAATCTTCATCAACATATAACAGAAAAACATCGTCTCAATGAAACTGAATGTCGAAATTTATTTTCGCAAATTGTACGCGCCGTACAAATGTGCCATCGTGTTGGTTTGATTGTACGTGATTTAAAATTACGTAAAATTATTTTCAATGATCAAAATCATTCACATTTATTATTGACTGGTATTGATGAATCGATTATGCTTTCAACACCAACAACAACCGATGATCTTGTTTCATCTCGTTTTTCTTGTCCAGTCTATGCTTGTCCAGAAATAGTTCTCAATAGACAAATGTACTCAGGCAAAATGGCTGACTCGTGGAGTCTAGGTACATTCTCCTCTAATTTTCCTACGTATCTCAATGATTGTATATTAATTTAGGTATTATTTTGTATACTATGCTTTTCGGACGTTATCCATTTTGTGATCGTACACTCGTAGGTTTGTTCATTAAGATAGGTCGTTGTCGACCGGATATTCCTCGAACAATATCATTGAAAGCGCGTTCATTACTTCGATCGTTAATTCGGGTTAAACCTGATGAACGTCTTCTCACACAAGACATTCTCGGTCATGTTTGGTTTGGAGGTGATCGAAGTGCATCAACAATATCGATGAGTATACCGTCGATGAATTCAATCACTAGCGAAGATTTCGTTCTAACAAATAATTCGATTTCAACTAATTGTATGAATAATTGTCATACTAATGATTTAACTACACGAGAAGATGCTGTTGTGCCTAATTTCGAATTTGAATAGCAGAAGGTTATATTGAAAAGTTCTCTCCAAATCTATTCTTTTTTAGTTTTCTCCTTACGTTTTCATAAGTTTGTCTTTGTTCTTCTTCTTCTTCGTCGTCGTCTCTCTTTCTCTCTCTCTCTCTCTCCGTCTCTTTTTCAGCTTCTTTTCCTTCATCATTGTCTCCAAATTTATTCATTTTCATTTCGATTTTCTTTCTTTCTTTCAGTTCACCGTGCCCTTTTGCTTGCGCTATATTTTTTTGCCAAAGAAAAAAAAATACATATAACAAACATGATTCATCAAAAATTAATCATGATAATTATTGGGTTGTTATTTATTTATTTGATTCTTATAAATTCACAATGACGTATACGAACGACGAATACGATGAGCTTGAAGAAAATGTAGAAAAAATAAGACAATCGTAATAGCACCAGCACATGATGTCAAAGCTATTGTAGATATTTGCCATTGTTTGATACGAGTATTTTCACTTGAAGAACATGATGAGCATGTTGGTTCGGACGCTGTTGTAGTTGTTGAATCATTAAAACACTACAAATCAAGAGAGAGAAAGCAAAAGATTACTAAAGAAAAATAAATCTCGATATACACTGTCTAGTAAACTTGTGGCAACTAGTTTCATGTCATCATGGGATATCTGTAGAACATCATCGTCAATTTCATAATCGTCAATATGTTTGTTTAACATATCAAGAGCAATTTGACGCCAATTGTCCTTTTCATACAAATAATTAATAGTTAAGAAGGTTAATATACAAAAAAATGCAAACCGGATCGGTTAGATTACGAAGGTTGATCACAACTCGACAAAAATCAACCATTGCCGTGGATAAACCGTAAGTAAAACCATCGGTTGTTGATTTCCAACATTCGAGTGAGCCCTTTGTGGTACTGCAACCTCGTCTAGACAAGAATCTCTTGTAAAGATTCCATGAAAAGCTAACAAAAATATGTTCCCTACGTGCATTTCATTTCATAAGTATTACGATTTGCTAAAGTACCACAACAAATGGAATAAAATACCCACAATATAGCATAATAATAATACATTTGTTTATCTAGAGAGAAAGGGAAAAAAATTAAAACTTTATTTCGTATATATTAATGAGTGAGGTTTCAAGAGAAAAAAAACAGATCTCGCATGAGATTTCTTAATCAAAATCGATAGGGATTGATGCTCAGATTTCCATCGTTAGCAGAATACGTCGGAGCGAATGAGACTGGACGCGTTTTTGTTCGTAGATGTTTCGCTTTACGATAAATTCCATATGATTGACCCATGCATAATAGAAAAACAATACTTGCAGTCAAGACACTAATTACAAATAGTGTTAAACTGTTCATTAATTTCGATGCACAAGTTTCTGATGAACATATTAATGGTGGTAGTTCTTCGATTGTTTCAATTTTTGTTGCGACCAAATTTGTGCACTGAAACAAGAAAAAGATGAACATCGTGACCTACTTTTGCGAAAACATAAAGTTACTAATTCAATCAATGTTTGATTTGCTTCTTGAAATAAACTTAATGATAAATTTGCATTTGCTGTTTCAGTCGACAAATGATTTGCTAGAGCTTCGTTAATTAAAGCAACACTATCCGTCGCCTTTTTGTTAAAAATTCATAATCAAAAAAAGAAAACGAATAGGATTTTGATGTGATACTAACTGTATCCGGACTGTTCTCTTGAAAATTACGAACATGAACAGACAGGCTACCGAATGAAAAGAGTTGTTCGATGAGTTCGGATGATCGATAGGAAAGTGTGTCACGCCAACATTGTTCATCCGTTATACAGTTTGTTCTTAAATGAGAATGATAAGCAAACAAAAATTTATGAATACGAAACTAACTTGCATGATGAAGTTTGACAGAAAATTGGACAAAAATTAGATAAAATCAAGACCGAAATCCAAATAGTAATCATCAAGGATTAAAGGTAAAAGATACGAAATAAATGTCGATGCATATGTATTTATGAAGGAGAACCGTATATATGCAAATGACAAACGAAAAGAGAAAAAAAACGAGGAAGAAAAGAAAAGAATAAGTATAGAAACAGAAACGAGAGGTAAACTATAAAACTCAATGTGAAAGCAATGATGAATTGCGATAAGAATATTTCGAGTACTTTGAATGATATCACGTTGTTTTGAAATAATGTATACTGTCGATAGCAAAAAAGAACGAACAGTTATACTATATGTTTTTAAAGGTTCGAGTGCTTCTATCGTATTTGATAGGACTCGTTTAAGCATACAGTATTTTTAATGTATTCATGTTTATTCAAAAAAAATAAAAAACCAACACCTTACAGAGTTCTAAATAATCAGATTAGTAAAAGAAATGTAGTCCTAGAAGAAAATAGAAGTCAGCTCGAGTAAATAATTTTCTTCAGATAATTGTCTAACTGCCTAAATATTTATCATAAAAGTAACTAACACGAGCATAAACAGCATATTGATTGCATGAACTTGAACCTCTACTAACAACTCCAGAACATGTCCATGTATTATTTACAACAGTCATAAATGGAGCTCCATTATCTCCAAGACATGTACGAATAGTGTCATAGCCAGCACAAAATCGACTGAATGTCGATGATATACCGCATGTACTTGTACCTTGTACTTTTATAACCGCTTGCTGAAGTGTATCAGATGGTGAGCCAGTTGTTGATGTTTCACCCCAACCAGCAATTACACCAATGGTACCTTCTGCGGGATCTGAAGTAGTATTTGTAACACAGCATGCTTTAATATTAGTAAGATTCGTTTGGACACTTTCACCAAGTTGTAGAAAGGCAATATCGTTAGCAGTTGATCCAGTGACATATTCAGGTGGATAAGTTACATTAGTTATATTACGAATCACGGCACCACTATCAGAACGTTTGTTAACACCTAGATAAGCAGTGATAGTAGTCGAATTTATGCCGTAGATACAATTAGCTGCTGTCACAACATGAATCGAAGATACGAGAAAACCAGTGCAAATTCGACTTCCAATAGTTAAATAAACTAACCATGGCCAACTATTGGTGGTTGCTGTCGTTCCACTGATGATACGCGAGGAATATGATGGTGAAACTGCTGGACAACCGCATTTAGATTCTGTACTATTACAGGATACACTTGGTGCAGTTAGTGTACTAGTCGAAGATGAATCACGGTCTCTCAAGCCAAGCCCGAGACCAAGACCAAGAGCAAGAGCAAGGACACCGATCAATACAGCTGCACCGATAACAGCAGCAACGATAATGACTATTGTAGTAGTTGCAGATCCTGATGCAGCATCTGGAGCAGTATCTGGTTCAGCACGATAAACTGGTGGTCGGTGAGGCATCTTTGATTTTTCGTATCTGTATATCACCAAATAAAAAAGTGGCTAATTACAATAAATGGTCGTTTTCACAAAGGTTTTTTATACGTGTGTTACACATGAAATATTTAGATATTTTCATTGATTAATTAATTAGTCGTTCATTCATTTATGAAAAAGGAAGAATCAAATGTATCAAAGTATCATTATCAATACAAGATTCTAAAAATTGTATCTTGATATAGGAAATTTACGCAATCAAATTATTTGTCTACTACAAACACACTTAAACAACTATTACGCATATAATTATCGAATAAAATGTACACGTAATTGCAAATGTGGCCATGACAACGCCATCGTCTATCATTAGAAGAACAAACAGAGAGTATAATTACATTCAAATTCTAGGCGGTCTCAAAACAAAAAATTTATTATAATTGCACTGAAGTTGTATTCACACTTCCGTAACTTTTTGAATAACTATGAATAATTGAATATCGATGTTTTTTACGGTGTACATAGTTTCCAGTACGATATGTAACACATGTCTCACAAAAACAAACTACTAAAAGTAAACTAGCAATCATCACCGTAACTATAAATATAGTCAAGTTATTCATTGTTTCCGATGCACAAGTTATTGATGGACACATCAATCGTGGAAGTTGATCAACAGTTGTGATAGCATCGATTGTCAAATTTTTACACTAGTTAAATAAAAAGATTTCTTTTCTTTTTTTGCATTTATGTATAAAAATTACTAATTCAATTAATGTTTTATTTGTTTCTTGAAATAGATTCGACGATAAATTCGCATTCGTTGCTTCGGTGAACAAATGATTTGCAAAGGCTGCAGTAATAAACGCCACACTGTCTACCACCTTTTGTTTTCATCAACAATTCACAATCAGACAAACAAAAAGAATAGAATTTTTATATGAGATACGAACTTCATGTGGATGATGTTCTTGAAAATTGCGAACATGAACAGATAGACTGCCAAATGAAAAAAGTTGTTCGATCAATTCTGACGAATGATACGACAGTGCATCATGCCAACATTGTTCGTCTGTTGTACAATTTGTTCTTAAATCAAGACAATATAAAATAGATCGAATATGTAACTAACTTGCATGACGAATTTTGACCAGAAATTTGATGAAAATATGATAGAATCAACAATGACAACCAAATAGCATTCATTGAAGGTTTTATGTTAGAGCTATCGAAAAAGAACTGTTGTTACAAAATTTCTTTTTCATATTTTTTTTATATATAAACGATACGTGAAGTAAAAGAAAAACAAAAAGGTAAATTGTGTTTATACACGTGTTCTGAAAATGGTCTTTACTATAATCAAAAGCAGAATGGTTTATTCAAAATTATTTTTCATATACTTATATAGAAAAAACATGATTAAGTTAATGTACTAATAGTACTATCGATAAATGATCTATAATATGAAACTCGAGTATAATAAGCATTTGTTCCACAACCGAGTCCATAACTAACAATTCCAGTGCATGACCATAGATTGTCTACAACAGTCATCAATGGACCACCGCTATCGCCTTGACAAGTATCTCTTGTTCCATATCCGGCACAAAATTGTGCGTATGATGTCGAAGCAACATTACAATTTGTTACTGTATTAGCTTGAACTTGGACTTCGGCCTGTCTTAAAACATCGGATACGCTTGATGATTGTCCGTATACTGTTTGTCCCCATCCAACTAGAATAGCAGATTGACCTTGGGTAGGCAATGAAGTGCTGCCTGATGGTAAACAACATAAACCAACGTTATTATTTTTTGTAAAAGTTGAAGTTAATTTTATAACCGCTATATCATTGAGACGATTTGCTGCTGAAGATGAATAACTATCGTGTACTTTATAACTTGATATAGTACTAACTTGACCATCAGAAAGACTTGAACGTGAATCAATGCCGGCATAGATTTTGACATTTGCACTATTAAAACCAGTAAAAGTAAGACAATGAGCTGCAGTAATGACAATATTATAAGAATCAGCAAGAAATCCACCACATAAGAGTTGATTATTATAATAGATAGCAACTACCCAAGGCCATGAATGTGCTGTTGCTACATGACCATTTACAATTTTCGACGAAGCAAATGTTGGTTTAGTAGCTGCACAACCACAAGTCGAAGTACTATAAACACAATTTGCTGTTTCTACTTGGAATGATGATGATGAACTACTTGAATCTTTTTTCAAACCGAGACCTAATCCAACACCAAGACCTACTCCAACAATGATAATACCAGCAATAACTACTAGAACACAAACAACGATAATAACAATTGTTTTCGTGCTGATTCCTGTTGCAGCTTTTGCTGCTGGTTGTGCAACAACAGGAGGACCAAGCGATGGATATTCCATATCTAGTCAATAATGAATCGAACAGACTATTGCAAAAACAGAAAAACAAAATTTATTTGAAATTGAAGCTATGTCATGCCTTTCGTCTTTCTTTGCCCAATTTATTCCGAATATGAAAACAGAAGACTCGGATGAATGATTTCTCTCTATATACAAGGAAGAAAAAAACTATATACTAGATATATTCATACACAGGTAGATGTAGGTGTCTGTATATGTATATTCAATACATAAAAAGTAAAGAAAAAATTGATTTTCTGAAGGAGACATATTTCGGCGTTATTGAGATGTGACTTTCAAAAAATGAATCATTTGTTATGCATAGATTATACGCACCGCATCGACGTTATTGACAGATATTTTGTTTTATAACTTATGATAAAGTTAATATAGCATAATAACCTTGAAATAAAGTATCTCAATTAATCTTTACATCAACAACAATATTCTATCGAAATGAATAAGTAGCTTGTTATCTTGGAAGTATTTCCGTCGTAGAAATAGATTTTCTTTTTATGTTAACTTATTATCATTCATTACATTATACGATAGACATATTCATCGATTGAATTCAATTTCAATACGTAATTGTATTGAACTATCATTATTTGTAGAAGATTCGTCATATTGATATTTGTTATTTATTGAAAAAAAAATCGTAGACAAACACAAATGTTGAGATGAACTGATTGAACATGAGTCAACAAGTTCAGTCTTAAGATGAATAGATTGATTGATTTATTTTCAGTTCTTATAGGTTTTCATTTGCCAAATAAACATACGAAAATCGTTCATCCTATTCGAACTGTATGAGACATTTATGTCACCGTTCGGTTGACTTTAACTAATCTGTTGAAAAATGTGTTTTGTTCATCACACAAATGAGCAATTATAGTAACGAAAGAAAATAAAATATAGCTGAGAGCAAAATTTCTCTTGTTTTGTTATAAACAGTCTTTCGATGACCTCTGGCTACATAGCTCAACTTCATTGCTTTTGCGACTATCATTCATGATTAAACATCGTGACTGTCTGAACAACGACACCGATATATAGACAGATTGAGGTTGAGCCGTATGTAATTGTCATCGTCTTATGTATACAATTGTGTGAATGAACAGCATCTTCTTCTCTCCTCATTTGTCGGCCGTGATTTGTGTCACCTCGTCGTATATCATGTTCAAGCTTTATTTAACGAAATACAAATGAGTAAGTAAGAGACAGAGAAAAGATGAGACGACTAGCCTCAACTTTGATCCTCCTCTTTTACTATGTCGAATACACGAGACACTCGAGTAGCCGAGAAGAAGAAGAAGAAGAAGGAAAGAAAGAGAAGTGAATGAATATATGAAAATGCCAAAAAAAAAACAGAACATGAGTGAAGGAAGAAGAGAGTGAGGAAAGAAAAATTGAGTGAAGAAGAGAAAAAAGTTTTTAGTCCATCTAAAGTATGTTTGACGTCAGTGGCAGCGTTGCATTTTTTCTCTTGCTTTTCTTTGCTTTTAGAGGAAAAAAAGAGGGTACATTAACACGTGTTAGCTTTTCAGACAATCATTTCTAAAAAAAAACGAGAGAAAGAGAGAAAAAACCACTCTCGGTCATTATTTGCACTCATCATCCGGATATATATATATTTATTTGACTAGGTAAGTTGAAAATATTCGCATATATTATTATATTTCATTGACTGTATAAGATTTTGATCCCGTAATAAAGAGAGAAAAAAAAACAAAATCGATATAATAATCAAAACTAAAATATACGAAAAGAAAAACTGAGGCAACAGGTGTCAGTAATAGATATTGTTTCGTTGAGTCTGTAATACTTTAACCACATACTCATCCATCGTTTATTTCAAGGTAAATCAACACAACTTGATCGTTTATTCGAAGACTTTTCAATATATATAACCTTTGAATTTCGTTTTATCGATGACAATGACACACTCTTCAGTTGTATTCAAGGCGACCGTTCTCTTTTTTTTTGTTAAATATTTCGTCTAGTTATTATTTAAATATTCTCATTTCTAAATATTTGTTACGCATATTTTCATTTTCAATTATAAACAACAAGCAGTTACTGATTTCATATGCATTTCGGTTTTCTTTTATTCGACACTTTTTCTTCTTCATTTAAGATTAGATTTCATTCTGCATACAAAACCCGTTCGCTTCTCATATTTCATCTTTATGCAAGATATTTCGTTTACGTTTCTTTCTTTCTTTCTTTTCTACTTGATATTATACATGTACATACGTATTTGCATGTATATTGATTCATTTTCAGTTTTACTTCTGTTAGTACTATCTCGTTCGATAACCTCTTCAATCATATGAGTCGACGTAGGCATCTTTTATGTATTGCTTAAAGGCAGAAAATGAAAACATTTGAAACGAAAAACTTCGCATGGTGTGAACATGTGTACGTATATATATATATACACACACACGTTCAACTCTCCAAAGAGATTACGACGGAGCAATTTGCACTTGTAAATATTCTTGCGTCACCGCATGCACTTTACAATCTTCATCTTCTTCTTTTTCTTTTATCGTCTATTACCCGTGACTATTTCATTTAAGTTGTTGTTTCGTAGTTCAAGACTTTTGATATGTATATATATATATATATATATACAAATATGTTTCGGATCGACGATTGAACGATTACGCAAATGTAGATGAGAACATAAAAATATATGCAGGTATATTTAAAAAAAAGCTTAACGCTTGATCGCAAATACCAATGTATGTATATAAAGAGGCGACAACGATTGATTGTGCATGCGAAACATGAATAGTGTACACATGCATATATACACGAAATAAAACCGTTAAAGAGAACCCTGACATACAACTATCGATAATGATTGTTTGAGCAACCGTAGTGTTCAATTATAAAGATGATTGTAAACATATCGTTGATTTGAATTTCGAAAAAGATCAAAGATAAAGGAAAGAAATTTACATTTGTAAAGAATAAGATTAAAATACTTTTCGTTTCTTTCTTTTTTTCGATCCAATTGAACAGTTGATAAGTGTGATTCATTGCATAGTTTTTGACTTTGATAGGATGCTTATGGTTACAAAAATATTTATTTATCTACTAAAGAATATTAGACAACAGTATTAGTTTGCATTAGCTTGATAATTCTTGTATCAAACGAAAAAATCCTTCATAATCAAGGTAAAGAAGTCAAAAAGAGGGCGGAAAAGAAAATTTAAAAGTCAAACATCTTCGTTTTTTTCATTTTATTATTTACTCTTTCATTCGGAAGACGAATGTCTCTTCTTTTCATTTTCATCTCGTGTTTCATATCTAACCTTTATTGATTCATCTCGCCTCCATAAAAGTTATATGAATAACATTGATTTTTCTTTCTTTCTTTCTTTCTTACAGGTGTATAATCACAGACGAAAAACAAATTTTCAATGATTCATTTCGATATATAAAATCTTGAAGGAATATAAATATCTCCATCAAACGAATAATTTACTGTCAAATATTGAATAATGGCAAGCAGTTCGTCTGATGCGCTTGCAAAAAATGAAGATAATAATACCGATGAAACACAACAATTTCAACAAATCATTCGTGAACGAAAATGTAAGTAAAACAACAACAACAAAAAAAGCAGATTATTTTATTGAGAAATGTCTGTTCGCCTACTTATATCCATTGCAATTAGACATTGTTTGATGATTGATGTAATAATTGTTTCTTTGACAAAATCCTTGGATTTAACGAAGGACAGTGCTTTTGTCATGATCTTGTCATGTTCACTGGTTAACTTTCTATTTTGTTCTTTTCTCTTTTCTGTACCTAGAACAATATATCGTACTATATAATATATAGATATGTACGTATTGTTGATAACTGAAGAAGAAGAAGAAAAAAAAATGCGCACGCAAAACTACGAGATGTTTCTCTGTCGACACATACATATAGTTCAGACAAGCGTAAAAGAGAGAATAGATCGATGATAGGATAGAGATAGATGTTGTTGGAATGTACGACGAGACGAACAGAGGCATAAATATTGCATTGATGCGGGTAAAATTCTCTCGATTACTGTTTTGTGCCTAAGTGTACATAAAGAAAGAAAAGAAAGAAAAGAAAGAAAAAAAAAAGAACACGAAGAGAAGAAAAGAAAAAAAAATGAGAAGCAACGCCCTCATTGTGGTATTATAGATAAGCAACAGTCTGTCAGAGAGGTATACCACCATCCGATCTTCGTTATTCTCTGTTATCATTATTATTATTATTTTTATTATTATTATCATCGTCGTCATCATATTTCTTGACGTCGTTGTCTTATAAAATCCTTGTTTGATGATATTTGAGAATGAATTCGTCGTGAATCTATTTAATTAATTAGAATTTATTCTTTCGATTAAACGTCAAAATTCTTTTCTATCATGGATGAACAAATCGATGACATTGATGAAAATCAAGCATGTAAGTCAACGAGCAAACCTAAACAAGATAGTAGATCGATTCTATCAAACTTTTCAATTTGAGTAATGAATCTATTCGAATCAACATCCTCCAATCATTAACTAGAGTTCAATGGACTCCCACTGTGAAGTCAAAATATAACCACATATGTATATACGCAGTATGTATGTGCCGATGGCAGAAATGATGACTATATAGTATCTACTTGTGAGAAGTATATGTGAGTAAATCGAGAGAATAGAAATGTTATAAATATCTAAAAGCATTTTTCTTTGAGTACAATGATAAAAGTCGAGTATTTGAAAAAAGGATTTTCAAACAGTTCACCGTCTGCTAATCTTCTCATCTTTGTTAACAAAAGAGGCAGTTCTAGTCAGACATATAAATCTCTTATCTATCAGCTTATTATCTCTACTATATACACATTATTCAAACAAACAAATGAACATTCTCACATGCCATGACCTAACAACAGTTAACATTCTGATTAATTAATAGAAAAAAAAATAGTTCAATGTTGACAACTAGTTTGATTCGTTTGCTTTTTTTTTCATCGATGATTTATGCATTTTGCTTGATCATTATCAATCGTTAAGTAATATGTTCATTCATTCATAAAAAAAATCGCCATTCATTATGAACATATATTAAATAACGGCTCGTTTGATTTTTTTTCTTCGTTGCTATTTAGACGAACGAGAAGATATTCAAAAGAAAGCGTTTACCAAATGGATTAACAATCAATTGGGAGATGTAAGTTTTTCGAAAACAAAAAAGAAGGAAAAATAATACTTGATTGATTGATATTCAAGACGAATTCAACATCAACACCAGTAACAGATCTATTTCAAGATTTACGCGATGGAGTCATTCTACTTCGAGTCTTGGAAGTTCTTACCGGGAATGAATATGTAAAGAAAACTATTTTCTCATGACATTTCTCATTGAATTATTGATGTTTGTCTTGTTTCTAGAAAAGAGAAAATGGAAAAATGCGTGTACATCATATCGGAAATGTCAATAAAGTCATTGCTGTATTGAATGAATTTGGAGTATGATTGAGAGTGATTTTTTGTTGTATTATGTCATGTTCTTTTTTTCTTGCCGTTATGATAGATTAAACTTTTGAGTATATCATCAAATGATATTGTCGATGGCAATCCAAAACTAACACTCGCATTAATCTGGTCAATAATTCAATATTGGCAAGGAAGAAACGTTATGAAAACAGCGGCGAATGATTCCGAACAGACGAATATCGAAAAAGTGTTATTGAATTGGTGTCAAGAGCAAAGTCAAGGGTTCGATAAAAAGCGATAAACTTATTGAAATTTCTTAACGAAATATTTATTTAGATACAAAGGTGTTGAAATCAAGGATTTTACACGTAGTTGGCAAGATGGTCTTGCATTTAATGCATTAATTCATAAATTTCGTCCGGATCTATTCGATTATGAAGATATCCTACAGAATACAGCTGCAAGAAATCTTGAACATGCATTTAGCATTGCTAAACAAGTCTTTAAAATTGAACGATACCTCGATGTTGAAGGTTCGAAACAAATTCATACATCTTCATTTATTTTTCGCTTCTCTTCTATTCAGATCTTCTTGGAGAATTTCCCGATAAAAAATCTATTTTAATGTACGTTATGTGTCTTTTTCAACAATTACCAACGAGTAATATTATTATCGAAGATCAAGAAAAGACAAATGATGATAATGCAGACACGATGGAGACACAAGTTTGTTGTGAAAACTAGAAATCAATAGCGAAATTGTTTTTGTTTTTAGACTCCATCGGAAAATGGTTCTGATGATTTTACGAATTATCAAACAAATATGGAACGAGTTCTTAAATGGCTTCTTAAACTTGAAGAAGATCTCGATCAACAAGATCAAACACCATCGAATGATCTTCAAACTGTCAAAGAACAATTTCAAAATCATGAAGTAAAATTCAAATATTAAAAATTAAATTTTTGCATTTTGTTTTTGAAAAAAAACAAGGTCTTCATGATCAATTTAACTCAAGATCAAAATCAAATTGGCGATGTTTTACAACAAGGAAATCTTCTATTAACATCAGTAGACATTCATCTTTCACAAAATGAAGAAAACGAAATCAAAGAACAAATGAAAATCATTAATCGACGATGGGAATCTTTACGTTCGAAATCACTTGATCGTCAGACAATGTAAAGCGAAGAATCCATTCACTATCTTGATTATATTCTCTTGTTTTTAGTCTACATAAAACTTTAATGAAACTTCAAATCGATCAGATCGAATCATTTGATAATTGGTTATCACAGACAGAACATTTGATAACCAAAGATCTCGATCTTCTCAATGAAACATCAACGGGCATTCAACGACAATACGAACAGTTAGCTCAACTACAAGATGAACTTGTTTCTCAACAGCAAATCACCGAATCTCTACAGAATATGATTATTGTTGTTGATGATTCGTCGTCATCGAATGAAAATGATTCAATATCGAAATATACGTCGAGTGATATTGAACAGAAACTATTGAATTTAAGTGAACGTTGGGCAAATATTTGTAATTTCGTTCAAACTCGTTGGGTACAATTACAAGAAATCAAACCCGTTCTCGAAGAAGTCGAAAAAGATACGTCTAAAATCGAACTATGGTTAACAAATAAAGAACAACAAATTCAACAAATACTCACTGAAAATAATCTCAGTAATACTGATGTTCTTATGCAACATGTTAATCTCATCGAAGTAAAAACGATGGTTAAGAGGAAATTTTCTATGTTTTTTCTTTTCGTTTAATTAGAAAACTGAAACTGAAATCGAAGATATTCGACAATCGATCTATGCAGTTCATAAAAATTTTGAAATTATGAAAACTTATTATGATATTTCGAAAACAAATCAATTGAACAAAACCGACGAACAATTGAAAAACTTTCAAACACGTTGGTCGACATTAATCGATAATCTTGAAAAATGTTCAGCAAAAGTAAAATTTGATTTTCAAAGGACAACAAACAAATAAATCATCGATTACGTTTAATTTTAGTTGAAAACAACGAATTTAGATACGGAACCAATCGATCAGCAACCAACAATTTCACTTGATAATTCCGATGATTCGATAAAGAAAAAACAAAAACTCGAGAATTTAAATTCGATTAAAGTTGATTTCGATTTATCAGCGAGAAAATATCTCGATTGGATTGACAATATCGAACGAATCCTCGAAGAAAAACCAGCCAATCCAACCGAACTTCATCAACGTCAAGACATTATTCAAGTACAATCTAAAAAAACCAAAATAATCGTCAATAATTTGTTTTTTCTCTCTTCCCAAAGGAAATTAAAGCAAAATATCAATCGTATGATGATCAATTTCAAGCTCTTATCCAAACCGGACATACTTTAACTAAACAATTAAAAGACGGTAATAGGCAACACTCGAAATATCATATTGTCTTCAAAGTACTTTCTCCTATTCTAGAGAATCAGAATTCAACAGAACATGAAGTATCATTGAAAACACTCGAAGATCGTTGGTTAGAACTCTATCAGCAGATACTTCGATCCGAAAAAGACCTTGAACTAAATCTTATTACCAGCGAACTCGATGCATTAACGCAACAACGTAATGAAATACAAGTCTGGTTGGATACTGTTCCGCCTTCATCAACATCGAGAACTGAACTTGAGGTATTAATAAAAAAAGAACTTTCTTTTTTTTTTCTTTTATTAACTCAATTAATCTCATTACATCATCTGGACGTGTCGATAATTAGCAGGTGTTGCCCTTTTCTCTCTTTCTGTTGTTGAGTTAAAAACTACCTACATCTAATCAGTGTTATTTATCACATCGTTTTTGGTAGAACTAATAGAATGATAGTTGATTGACCGTTAATAATATCGTTAGAAGACAAATCGACATCAAGAGTGTGATAACATCGACGGAATCGAAGAAAACAAGGTTATTCAGAAAAGAAAAAAGTTATTCTTTCTTCTCGTGTTTGTTCAATCAATAGTGATTAGTCATCAATTACAACAAAAAAAAGAGAAAGAATGGCCGAAAAAGGCATCAGCTGCAAATACTTAAATACTACCTATTGCGGTTTTTTTTCTTCTTCTTCATTTTGTCCGGCATGTATTTTTTCTATGCATTTCTTTTCTCTTTCCTGTCATTTACCTTTTTTTCTTCTTCTCTCTCTCGTTGGAAGTCAGTCAGTCAGTTACAAGCGTCACCACAAAAACGCGTTTTTTCTTTTTCTTCTTCTTCTTCTACTTCTTTCGACTCATCGATCTAATCATGCATTTTTTTGCTGGTTTTTCTTTTTCTTATTTATGGAGACATACACGTACATATAAACATTTGTTTTTTAAGACGATACTTACGTATAATATCGGTGTATTTACGTATGTATACACCTGATGAATAAAAGCTTTGGAGAGAAAAACCTTGATAATAACTGTCAGAAATTTATAATGAGATTTTTTGCAATATTATTTTCGCTTTTTTTTTCTTCATATAAAGAAAAAGACAATAAGAAATCGATAATGTTCTTTTTTTTCGACTATTCGAAAAAAAACAACTGAGATAATATGAATTGTAATTATTGATTTATTTTCTAATTTTTCAACTCTAGGTTAAATTAAAAGGTCTACAATCATATAACGAACGACTAGCTCAAGTCAAACATATGGCCAATCGTTTCGATGCAAATATAAGTCAACGTACTGAAGATTTAGAACAATCATGGAATCACACACAATCTCAACTCCGTAAGTAGCACAATATGAATATGCATTGCCTTTTTGTCCTTTTTTTTTCTTCTTCGTCGATTTCAACTTCTCTTCAAGTGTACAGTATATGATTTCATCACTATTCGCAATCAACCTCCTCTCCTCCTCCTACTCATTCTTCTTCTCATCATCACGCTTGTTATTCAGCTTTATTTCGAATGGAGATCTGTCGTTGATTAAAGGGTCGGCATGAGAAGTGTATACGTGCGTATGCATGTAGGTCACTATTAACTCATCTGACCGAAACAAAGGAAGGAAGAGAACGACGAGGTTATCTTTACTGACCACTGGTCTATCGCATACGAAATCATTGCATTTCTTTTCTCTGCCGTTATTCGATCAAAGTGCGTTGATATATTTACGATATAGTTGAGGTTGAACGTATGAAACTGATCAAACCATATACGAATACTACTCATTCATATATATATATATATATATACATATACATGTACATATATCGTCAATGTCATGGTCGGAATTATCGATGTTGTATATGATCGTGTAGCATAAAGCACAACGAGAGACGACATAGAGAAAAAGAAAGAAAGAACAAGTACAATGAGACGAGCGAGCAAAGCGAACGAGTAAGATTGTCGTTAGTAAATTTGGGTTTGTTCTCGCGCTGTCTATATATATAAATATATATATATATGCGTGTGTGTGCGCGTGCAAGCGGTTCTGCTCGAATTTTTACTCTGTCCCAACGAACGAACAAGTAAAAGAAAGAGGAAAAAAACACAGAGACAGAGACTTTCTCTCTCTCTCTGTCCGTCCCTTCATCTCATCTGTTGCACGATGTGTCACTCTTCAATACGAATATGCATGCTTGCTCTTCTGTATGTTGTCGAGTTGACGACCGCGTGCAGCTGCGTCACTAAGTTGTCTAGTGAAAAAATCGGAAGATGCAGAAAAAAAGGCGAGGAGGTAGAACGAACAAAAACTAGGCTGGATCTATTTTGATTAAGCTTCTGTAGGCTGATAGTTGATGTCAGTTTTCAGATTGGATTATGCGTGTGCGCCTACTCCTCTATTCTTCTCTATGTAACTATTTGTCCTAATAGACTCCATTCGTTATTCTTTCCAACACGCGTACATACGGATATAAAATGATGAATCAGACGTATTTTCTATGAATTATGCATCGAACGCATGTCATACGATAGTTTTCAACTATCCGTGATATTTTATCTTCTCTCTTCTATATTAGTGTGTTTCTATCGTCAATAAAAAATCTATTTTTTGTTTGTTTGTTATCTGATAAGGTGAACGAACGATTCCTATCGAACATATGCAACAACAATCATCCGGAACGATTCATATCGATGTACAAACGGGTACATCATCAGTTCCAATCAGTCCCAATGATCAACAGCAAACAACGAATCTAAATCCATCGATTGGTGAAAATGGAAGTCTTTTTACACTAACAAATATTTACACATTTGGTGGGAACGATAGTAATTCGTTCAATAGTTCAACAGATTTATTAGGCGATAAATATCGTATAAAATCATTAGTTGAAGTATTTGATCAACCATCATCTCAACAAGATAGCGACTATGAACGACATTATCGTGAAACACATTCATCGTCGTCTTATACGCGAAGAATTCGTCGAAGTGAGACTGATGCATATGATTATGGTGATAGTGGAAATTACGATGCGAAACGTTATCAACATATTTATGAAAGTGCAACACCAGTAAATGGTAAATTCATTCACGGTGAGTCTTTCGTTTTGTTCGTCTTAATGATTTATTTGTTTGTTTGACATTCGTCTCGAGTTTTTTTGTTCTTTCTTCTGTTCTCAGGGGAAAGAATTCTTTTTCGTCTAATTGTTGTTTTTGTTTGTGTCGAAAAAAAAGATCAAAAGAAAAGAAGAATTCCTCTCGTCTAGATCAAAAACTCTCCGGTACTGGCGATTTATCATTATTACCTACCGTATTTACTGATACTCAACAAAAACTACGTGCATGGCTTGAATACGTTGAACAATCTCTGTTAAAAGACAAAATTCGTATCAGTGATATTAATTCAATACTCAGCAAGAAGAAGATCTACAAAGATTTGCTCGATCAAACATTTGAACAGGAGCATAATCTCGAAGTTCTCAATGAAATCGCACGAGAATATTATTCGAAAGTAACGATTGATGTCAGTCGACATATACAATCGGAATTGACGAATTATCATGATCGTTTATCCGACGTGAAAATGTTCTTGAGTGAATGTCTCACGAAATACAATCGTTTAGAGAAAACTTTAACTGAATTCGAAGTAAAAAAGAATGAATTTTGTTTGAAATCAATTGATAGACGAATGTTCGTTTGTTTTTTCGTGTAGAGTGGCGTTGAAGAAGTTAAAATTTGGATTCGAAACGCTCAACCACGTTTAACAACCAGTGATACAACTTCACGTGGATTAGAAAATCAATTAGGACGAAATCAAGTAATGAAAATAAACGAAAACGAGAAAAACAAACGATTGAATTGAATATTTTGTTCAGACTCTTCAAACTGAAATACGTGAGATGCAAACAATCATGAATCGTTTGAATCGAGATGTTGTCGATTTAACTCAATGTGCTGACGAAAATCTCGCACGACATTTACGTGATGAAATGCAACGATTAAATGAAAGTTGGAGTCACATTATAAGTTCAACGAAAGTGAACGCACAAAATATTCAAGTAAATTTCGATTGATAAACCAAATCGTATTTGCAATCCAATGATTTAGGATACATTGAAACGTAATCGAATATTTCAAGAAGAAATCTATGAACTCGAAGAATGGATACAAGAGATCGAACGAACAATGGTTATGAGCGATTCAGTGATTTTCCGTCAAGAACAACTTCGTGAACGATTCGAACAGTATCAAGTAGGACAAAACGAACTTTTCTTATTCGCATTTTTTCTTCTTCTTCTTCTTCTTCTTCTTCAAGAAATTTCAAACTGAACTCAATATCAAAGAATATACTGTTCGAACATTAGTCGATCAAACACGACATGAACTAACTCAATCAACATCACCGGAACTAGCACATAGTTTAGATTCATTAATCACTAATTGGTCGAATCTACAGAAAAAAGTCGATAATAAACTAGCGTTCTATTCCGATGTTTATAAACTTCATGAAGAATTGAAGGATTTATTACAAGAAGAAAATCTTTGGCTTGATAATTTACAAAATAAAATCTATTCGACAACAAGCGGAGGTGCCGATGCTGAAGAAACATCCGAAGAACTCGATGTAAATGCAAATGAATTCTGATATTTTAATCGATTAATTTACTTCTAGATTCTCGAACGATTTGTTAAAACTCATTCGAAAGTCAATTATGAGAAAATCATCGAGATTTATGATCGCCTTCAATCAACCAACATCTCAATACCAGCTACCAGCAGTCAAGTTACTCAATTTCAAATGCGTTGGAATCAATTACATGATGATGTAAATACTAAACTAAACTTCATTCATCGATTCATTTGTCGAGTTTTTAGGTTGTGAAAAAAGTTCAATCGCTTCATACTCAAATTTCTGATTATCAACAATTAGGACAACAGATCACAACTATGCAAGAATGGATAAGACATACGGATAATACATTGAATGCACGATTGAGAGATGGAGTCTATGCTGATGATGTACCGGGCGAACAAGATGTAAGACGACAGTGTTCAATATTGAAAAGATTTACGAAGATACTCTTCGTTTTTCTAGAGATTGATATCGGAATTCAGTCATTATGAATCATTGTTATATACGATTGAAGAACGTATTCAAACATTACGAGTAACGGGCAAACATGATGCAGCTCGCCGACTTGAACAACAATATAATTCAGTGAAAGTAAGATCATTTAAGAAATATTTCGAATACATTTATTTATTTTTTTGTTCTTAAAGAATCAATTTGTTCAATTACAAAATAAATTTCGGCAATTTCAAAAACCTTCCGATTTCGAACCGAAATACGCTCGAGCACGTCAAATTTTACAAGAAGTCGAACATCATCTACACTCATTGGAAATTCGTTCCGACGAGCCTGAAATCGTGCATAATCAATTAGACCTTTGCAATGTAAGATTTCACTTCGAAACTTTCATAATTCATATTCACGTAATCTTATTTAGAAACTCTATAAAACTCTTTCGGATATTAAATCTGAAGTTGAATATGTTATTCGTGTTGGCCGAGGTATTGTCGAAAAAGGACAAACTGAAGGTTCACATGAATTAACACGACAAATCGATCAATTGAAAACTATGTACAACGATCTTGGAGGACAAGTAAATCGAAAACGAACATCGTGAAATTGTTTTCACTGTTTTGTTTTTCATCAAAGGTCTCAAAAATTAAAACTCGATTGGATAATGTCGAACATCATCTACGAAAATTTCAAAAGGAATATTCGCATATACACGAATGGTACGTCAAAGCCGATCATGAAATACGTAAAATCGAAAATAAACCCATGTCAAAAAATACGAGAGAAGAAATCGATTGGATACGTGTAAGTAAACACCTCAAATGCAAACAATCTATTCAATGTTTCTTATTTAGACAACAAGAAATGATATTCGAAAATTAGACGTCAATTTTGAATCATTGAGAACACTAGAACGTAATGTTCAACGTGACGCTGAACGACAATTGCCGAGTTTAAATAACAAAATCAGTGAATTACGTCGACAAGTCGAGCAATTGGATCGAAGACTTCGCGATCGATCGGAAATTGTTGAGGTAAAAAGAACTAATATATGACCTCCAGTTGTCATCGATTTAACTGAGAACACATATTGATGTAATATGAACAAGTGCAATCCATGTGTGTGTTTGTATTTCTCATCCTACATGGATCTCTCTCTCTCTCTCCCTATTTTGGTTTTGCTCTTACTCTCCAATTGATAGCAATTATTCGTTTGACCGATTTCTTTCGAACAGAAGAAAAACAAAGCATTCTTTTTCCTATCGAGCACGAGTGATAATGATGGTTTGATGAATATTAAGACTGAGCTATCCCACATCGATCGATAATGATTTATATGATGGGAAAGAATATATATATATATATTATCCATCGATAGAATCAAATCGAAGGCGAAGTACAGACACAGTCTGTATATGCCGTGTGCCTATGCCATTCACTGACGGACGACGAGCAGAAGAACAAGGCAGAGAAAATGGTTATGTTATCTTAAAGAAGTCATCGCATTTTCCTTGTACCATTTCTGTGCCGTTCTTTTTCTTCTTTCTCTCTCTATTCATTAGGTTTACTGATTTTGTTCTTTTTTCTCTTCTTTCTTCGTCTTCTTCTTCTTTCTCGACAATTTATATCTATTAGTACAGCTAACAAATAAAAAAAAACCACATCGACTCTCTTCTCATACTTGCTCGTAAAATATTACTGTCGTACTTCTCTTAACTGACATGGTTATACACATCTTTTTTCTATATATCATCTATCGATGCTCTCTCTCTCTCGTTCTATGTAGACTATTTTTTTGAGGAAAAAAGATGGGTCGACTCAATACTCTTTTTGTCTTTGTCGTTTTCTTCTGTACGACTGATAGTAGTGATTCAACCTTGGATCTTCTTTCTCTACTAATTATATCTGATATTTTCCAAACTCCTACTCACATGCTGTGCTTGTCAACAACTTTGCTGGCCAAATCAACGCTAAGACTAGTTGGGAGGGAAAGAACAGAAAATGAAGAACAACATCGTCATTATTTTCTCTCATTTTCTTTTCTGCACATCAATGTTTATACAGTGTGTTCGAGCTTGTTTGTTTCATCATCATCAATCACCTCCTGTCTGTCGGACGTCGATGTGTGAACGACTTTGCTAGATATCGTTTCTCCTTGTACCATGTTGGTTAACTCGTTTCTCTTTTTCTTCTGTTCTTACACTATCACCACCTACGAATATCCGAAGAAAGATGAGGACAATAGATAAATAGGTGTTACTAAATCGAATCATCCATTACCCTTGCTTTCTTCTTCTTCTTCTCCTGCCATCAGTAAATGAGTTCTCTCTCTCCTTCTCGCTGTGTGTCTATTTCTCTCTTCCATTCTCTTTGTTTCTCGTTTGTTGTCGATTTATAATTGATATAACTATTGTCGTCTTCAGAATAAGAAAACGATCAGGAGAGAATGAGAGGTGACGTTAAATACACGACGTCATCACATTCTGAACCATCACGTCGTTATCATAATTTACTTTATATTCCATTTGAATCGGGCTATGATTCATCATCAGGCGTATCAGCATCATCATCAAGTGTTCTTTCTCCTATTGAATATATTATCTATCCCATTGGTTTAAGAAAGGTATAATTATCTCGAATTGACCATGAAAAAACTGTTTCTTTTTACTATGCATACATAATTCATTGAATTACTGTTGCGTTTTCTCTTTTCAAATAGGGTCAAGTGCGAAAATTAGATCATGAATATGAAAGATTCAGTCAAATCTATCAAGAAATCATCATTCGATTGGATAAATTAGAAAGTTTACTATCCGATGCTGAACGTGTTCTTGATGTAACAAGGATTTCCGTAAGTCAAAAGTCAAGTATATCTATAGTTCTTTAATTATGTGCTTTGATTCGTCTCTATAGCAAGTACATGAAGAGTTACGAAGTGTACGAACTCAACTCGATGACATTCTTAATCTTGGCCAAGAACTTGTTTCTCGTAGCGAAAAATACAGCAAACTCGTCGCTCCAGATATTGAAACTATAACACGAAAATTCGAAGATTTACAACATCGTATTCGTATTATTCAGGTTAGTAATTGTTCTGTATATCTTAGTCATCGATGATTCATGCTTGGTAGTCATTAATTGATTGATTCTAACTAAAAATTCGTAGTAAATTAGTACCTAGATTCATTTAAATTAGACACCCGATATATTTTTTTCGTTCTCTCTATCCCCTTTTCTATCCTTCCTTCTTGGGAACGTCAAATTCTTGCAGGAGACATTGGAAAAACGTACACGTGAACAACAACAACAACAACAGCAAACAACGACAACGACGACAACAACAACAACAACGAATAATAATTTACAAAATAATCAACAAGATGATGTTCGTCGAGAGTATTATTCCGAAAAACGATATAATCGAACTGAACGCGAATCGCGTCGTCGTTCGCCATCGGAATCGTCCGATGTTAGCACGACACACGGCGCTATTGATGAAGAATTCAAGAAAAAATATCTACGTTGTCTCGCCTACATGAAACTAATCGAACGTTTATATGAAAATCAACAGGAAACCGACGATGATCGTACGGTTACACGTCGTCGATCCAGACGAGTACGACACACATCTACTTTCGCTTACATGCATGTCGAATTTTGAGCTTGTTTCTAAAGTGCACGACTTAGCAACCAACTGTTCTGTTTTGATTTTTGATTAACTATTTTGTGTTTGACACGAGTATTTTCAATTCTAGGATCGAGTTAATATTCAAGATCGACCTGAATACGAAGAAATCGAACGAATTATACGCGAAACCGAAGAACGAGCTTATATTGTTGAAAAGACTGATGTCGAACAGGCACGCCGAATTCGAGAGAAAATCCGACGACTTAAAGTAAATTTCTTCTTCGAACATCATCATCGAGTTCGATTGTGTGTTGTAGGAATGTTTGGAAAATCTACGAACGCGTTCGGATGAATACGAAGCGGGCGATGAAATTATTCGATTCAATGAACGACATGAAGAACATATTCGTACCATAGATAGAACAGTACCAAGAGAACGGGTAAGAAAATCGAGAGAATTCGAATTCTGTATTTTTTGGCAACGAGAAAACTATTGATTGGTCAATGATGATTTCAATTGTAATGTTTAACAAAATAGATATTTGGATGTAAATTAGTTTTCTGATGGTTTATCTAGTTCGTTCTTTGTGAACGACGTAGTTCGATGTATTTCGTACATTCTGAAATTTGTTTTCAGAAAGTCGAAATTAATAGACAGTTTCTCTTTTTTGTTCGTATCTCTCTTATAAATAGCGTTTAGTACGCTAGTATTATTAGATGAGTTCTTCATTAATCATGGCAATGACATTAATCTTTTGGATTTATGTACAGACACACACACATATGCATATGAACTGAGACCATCGATAATGAGAAAAATATCTGAATTGCCATTTTCATTAACGAATCGATATTTGCCTGTCTGATCTTAAACAAATAGAACTCGGGCATTTTTTATCTTTCTCTTTTCTATTCTAGGAATTTGATTCCGATTTTATTTTTGATGTCGATGATACACGATCAGTAATCAGTGAACCTGCGCCACACTACAATAAATATCGTAAAACTGTTCATTCACTTGAGCGTTACCGACGCGATGATCACAATCATTTTGCTCCAACGCATGAAGAATATCAATTACAACCATTATTACGTGTTCGTAGTTTGAAAGCCATCGATCACCGAGCAATAAGTGCACCATCATCGCCTATCTTACAACCACGTTATCGTTCCTATGAACGTTCGAATGTTCAATACACAAAGCAATCATCGAACCAACAAGGCTATCAAGATCATGTTCAAAGTTCAATATCGAAATCGGCAAGTATGCCAAACGGTGGTTTTCCACTTCAACAGAATCTCTTACCGCATCCGCCGCCGCCACCACCACCGCATTTCTATCCGCAACAACCGATGGTCTATCGTGAACGTATTATTGATAAACATGTTGCTGAACGAAGTACATCACGTGGCGAATCTCATCGACAACATCATCAAGAATCGAGCGGACATGTTCAACAGCAACATGCACGTTCGGCAAGTGCGAGCGGACAAAGTCAAGCAGTGAATCGATCGATACCCGTTCGATATGAATCATCAAATGCCAATGCTAATTTTGCATCATCATCGGGTAGTTTTCGGCAAGCAAATGGATTCTCACAAGAGCAATATCCAGCGTATTTTCATAGCGAACAACATGCCAGTAGTAGTAGTAATGCAGGTGCTGGCGGTTATCGTCAACAACATCATGATCAACAGACTCATATCCCTCAACCAGTCGGTCGACATCCGACACGTATTGTCAATTAAGGGCAAACAAAGACTCCCTTGTTAATATACATATGCATATATCTTTAATACACAAGAAAAAGAGAGTTAATCCTACTTAAATTCTACTCAAACGATTTGTTTGCTGTGTGTATAAGCGTACGCTCTTTAATTTTCTTTTTCTTAAACATTTTCTTAATTGCTTCAAAGTTTTTCTTTAAGTTTTCTTCTTCTTCTTCTTTTTCTTTGTCTTTTTATGAAATATCGGTGCCAGTACGCGCAGTGTGTTTTTTCAAAAACGAAAACAAAGAAAAACTCTATTAATCTGGCATCTGTTTTTCATTCGTCTTTACGTTTTTCTCTTCCTTGCAAAACAAAAAATTGTCTATCGTTCAACAACAACAACAACATACAAAAAAAACAAACGTTTACTAGTACAATTCGTGTCTTTTTGTTTTTTCTTTTCTTTTAATAAATATATAAGTATTTGCAGAGAAAAAAAAACAATACACAAGTCTGTTCGCCCATTGAGATCTACAGGCAATAGAAATTTGTATTTCGTATCTGCCAGACTGAGATGATAACAACAAGAAGAAGACAAACGATGGCGACATTGCCCGAACTATCATGCGTACATATGTCATTTATTGATGAGAGAGAAAGACACAAAAAAAATAGTCATTCGTTTTTTTTCTGACAATTGATGGCAATGAGAGAATGGTAAAATAACGATTGTACATAGTTTTAGCCTTTTGTGCATCTGTCTCGGAGAGGAGGATGATAATAATAATAATAATAAATGGGAAGGCAAATATGAATGAAAGAGAAAGGAAAAAGGAGGGAGAATGTAGAAGTAAAAGATGTGCAATAACGATATACAACAATGTCCTTGCTTTTTCCTACCATCATTACCTCCGACCACAAGTGGGGAGAGAGAAAAAGTCAAGCGAGAGAAAGAATAAAGAGATAAATTGATCAAACCAATATGTATACAGCTATTGCTACCAAAACAATTAACGATTTTTTACGCGTTCTCACGCACATACATATCTATTCGACGATCCTGTTGATTTTGATCGAGTAACTATTTTGGCTTGTCTGTTTATTTCACAGTCAACCTTGATGCACTATTGACATAGCCGACAATTAGACATTGGTTGATTTCTGCTTCTCGGTCTTCCTTTTTTTAGCTTTTTCTCTCTCTCTTGTTAACGAAGATATTTTTTCCCCGACTTGTTATCGTTGTCTTGTATTGTTCCAATCAAATATCACACGCAAATCCATCATCACATTGTCTACATGAAAATTTTCTCTGAATAGGAAAAACCTAGGTCTCAATGTCATCGCCTACAGAACAAGAAGAAAAATCTAACGATAAAAAGGAGAAAATACCTTCGGATTTGATTCATTGTGTCCAAAAATTGTTATCATCTGTATCAACTTTAAGTAAACATTTATCTTTATTAAATATTCAACAAGAACCAAAAGATCGATCTGATGAATTGACAAGTAAACTACAAGTAAGCAAACGATATGCATCTCCTATCGATATATATAATTCTTCGGTAAATCCCAAGGTTAACAAGTTGATCTAGCTATATATCTATCTATCTTGATATCCATCCATCTATTCATCTAGATAATGCAACAACTATTTACTTTGATCAGAATTTTGAATTAATCTTTAACCTTGATAGGAATATAGAAAAATATCAAATTACAATCTTCTATCCAAAGATACAATCTGATTTGTTATATAAGCAGAATAACAATTAGAATTTCCACACGGAAATTGTCTTCTGTTGAGCTCTATTAATCTATTTATAGTGGTGGTGGTGGTTGTGGTGTTCTTGTCAAAGGTGTATGATTATCTTTCTTTCTTTCTTTTTCTTTCGTTCGTTCTCTTTTTCTTAACTTCCACTTTATAATGACCTTAAGACAAATACTTCAGCATTGTAAAGTGACTATAAATCCTGCGCTTTTCTCTCAATTCAAGTAAATAGTTTCATGTTCGACTTAGTACAAAGGACTTATTTTTCTCTCTCTTTCTCATTTCTGTTACATAAAATATTCATTTGTTTAATTATCTTAAGACAAGACAAGAGAAAAAGAAGAGAACGATATGATCTTTATTCTATTCGTATAGAAATGACTATCATCGTTATGAGATTCTAATTCATACGCATCTATGCTTTGCTGCTAGTGTTGTTTAATCATCTTTTGTATGTTCCGTAATAGCTCATAACTTTTCTTTCCTTTTGCACTTGATTACTTGCCAAACATACACATATCTATCTCTCTCTATATAATAGTCAAAACTTAGTAGCCATTGTGTGTGCGTGTGCTCGATTCATATAAAAAGAAGAAGAGCTTCTTCACAATCCATTTCTTTTTCTTCTTCTCATGTCAACCCTTGGGATAGAGATAAATGAAAGTAGCACATTGTGCGAACAAGTAAAAATCGTTTATAGAACTGTCAAATAACCTTCGATAGGATTTATAATTATTAAGAAAGAGACAAATATGTCAATTAGATTTTTAGTCAATCGATCATTTGTTTTTTGTCTTTCTTTCTTTCTTTTAGGCTATTAAAGACGCTATTCAAAGTCTTGCACCTGCTATTCATACAGCCAAACAATTAGCTTCAGATTCATCTTTAGTCGAAAAATTATCCACTGAATATTCACGTTTACGTAATGATTATAAACAAAAATATAGTTTAATCATGGCACAAACACGTTCATTTACTGAATATAAAGAATATATTGAACGATTATCATCATGGTTAGATTCGACAAATACGAATATCTCCGATGTTCTACAATCGGTTAATAAACAACGTGCTTTATTAATCATCAAAGTAAAAAAGAAACTATTTTTTAATTAATTGATTGTTTGATTTTGAATTATATATAGAATCTCGATGAATTAAGTAAATACAAATCTTTATTAGAACGTGCAACTGTGTTAAATCGTACAATGGTTGCTGATTTACCTGATGAACAAGCTACTCAAATGACGAATGAAATTGCTGATGTTAAACAGCAATGGAAAATACTCATCGATGGTTTAAATACTCTCAAAGAAAGGTATGTTTTCGACAGAAAAAATTAAAAAAAAAACAAACAAATTGATTATTGATATTCTTATCTAGACATGCATCTCGGTATGCATCACCGGAACGAACGAAAGAGGATGATCGTTTAGCTCAACAGAACGAAAATCTCGTTCATTATATTGAAAGTTGGTTTACATTAGCAAGAGAATTGCTTCAGCAAGTTGAACAATCCTTAATGGACAGCGATCGAATGATTGATGATGAAAAAACAATTCATGGTTCAATGGACATAACTGACAACCAGTTAGCCACTCCTAATCTTCTCTGTCAGCTAAAAGTATGTTTCGATTAAAATCAGTTGAAATAGAAAAAGAAAACAATCACTACATGCAAACGATAATCATAATGAAATTTTTTGTCTTATTTTAAGGAATGTGAACAAGAATTAAGACGTTTGAAAAATTTACTAGATGAAAATTGTCGGACTATGGCAACAAGTGAAGTTACTCGATCGTTAACTGATGAATTAAGTGAAGTATGTAAACATCGATCAATTTGATTGGTTTTTTATTGTTCTTTCTTTTTTTTTTTATCTTTAGATTGTTAAATGTGTAACAAATGCACGTATTCAACTAGAAAATCGGATTGAACAACAACGTGGTTTTCTTGTTGAATTAGATTCGTTATTAAATTGGCTAACAAATTTTATTCGTGAATCAAAAACAACTGATCCTCAAGTAATCAAAGAGAAATACTTCGACATTTTTTTTTATTATTCTAAATCTTTTGTTTTCGAAGACGATTAAATTAGCATTAAATGAACGGCAACAACATTTCGATGAATTAATTAAATGTAATCAATTGAATGATAAAACTATTCAAAATAAAATTGACAATCTAATTCAAATGTGGAACCAATTGACCTCAACGAGTAGGCAAAAGAATTCTTCTTGGTCTTCTTTTTCTGTTACTATTGAGTAACATGTCTCTGCTTTGTTTCGTTTGCATGTTCGATTAGTCTGCTTTGGTAAATGACAAACAAGAAAGGAACCCCGAATAAAGAACAGAAGTAGAACATCAATCGGAGACAAACAATGACAAACATATAATTGAATTTTTTTTTTCTTCTTCTTTCATATTCTTCTCCGCCTTGACTTATTTTACACCCGATAGTTATTTGTCGAAGACAGGAAGTCAGCATACATCTCTTCTCTTTTTCTCGTAGATATTGTTTTCTAATCATTTTCGTAAAGAGAGTAAACGAATAGATACAAAGTATATGCGCACAAACTATTTTTATGATGCAATCAAACATAATAAGTGAGCCTAGCCGACAACATCGAAGACTAATAATAAGAATTCATTTTCAATAGATTCATTCTGATTAATTGCAAACGACACGGTAATAAACACTAGCAAACTAGATACACATATATGCGTATATTGATGTATATTAAACGGATCGCATCGTCTCGTTGCCCCCTAGACTATATTTGTGTTCTCTTTTACTTGTGAAGTACAGACGCATACAACCTGAAGTATATCGACGATGATGATCACCATCTTAGCTTTCTTTTTTTTATTCTTTACTATCGAGTGTGTGTGTGCATCTCTTCATTGAGCATATGACTTTGAGTTACTTACTTTTTTTTCTTCTTTTATTTCTCTTTCATTCACTTTTGTATTCATCAACGTCAAAGAGCGATAGTTCACCGATGTGTGCTTACTTTTACATTCTTCCAGTTGAATTATAATTATTGTATTTCTCTGCTTCTTAGTCACTCCACAATCAGCTTCGCCTACCAAAGACAACGAACAACAACAAGATCAAGCGAAATTAATCACACAAGCAAATGATTTATTGAATATTATCGTTCAATTAGGCAATTGTGAACAAATCGAAGACAACCTAAACCAAATTCATGTAAAAGAAATTCTTCTTTTCGTTTTTTATTAATCATTGTTCTTGATTTAATTCGTTGATTTTTAGTCTTTTTTAACAACGATTGATCAATCTCAAATATCAACTCATTTGAAATCCTATCTACCTGATCAACGTAAATTAATCTTAACTATTTCATCGATAGATAAATATTTTTCTTCTGTCAATAGTACATGATGATCTTGTTACACGTGAAAATATTTTAAAACAAATGCTAATCGATAGCAAACATATAGATGATTTACGAGTTAATTTTATAGCACATTTTAATACAACAAATACGACAGTAACATCATCGAATGAAATTTTGGATTTAATTGATAATTATCCGAAACAAATGACAAGCGAAATACGTCAATGGTTAACTGAACAACAAACAAATCGAATTACAGCACCATTAGCAACTGTTGATGTATCGAAAAGTATCGATGATTTTGATGATTATATCAAAGAATTAGAAGAAAATATTTGTTCATATGAACAAAATCAAATGAATAATAGAAAACTTCAGGTTTGAATTGGATTTTCTTTTATGTATAGGTTATACGTTTGTTATTATCAATAGAAAATTCTACGACAAATCGATGAACAACCGAATTTACCACAAAATCTCACTGCAGACGAACGACAACGCATTGAAAATTTAAAAGACAAATTCGATGATTTAAAAAAACGTTTTGAAACAATTCAAATCTCTTCGAATCCATCGAATATAAATCATATCATTGAAAATACGGAAAATCTTATCAAATATCTTAAAGAATTCGAAGAACAAATACGAACTAATTCAATTCAACCGATCAGTAATTACGAACGATTGATTCCCGATTGTCAGGTAACTAAATAAAATCAGAAAGAAAGAAGGATAATTTCCGAGTTCAGTTAGAACGAATAGAGAAAGTCACTCATCTGTAATCAAGTATCTCTCAATAGTACTCGATTTTGCAAACGAAAGGAACTAATCAGAAAAGTCGATTTTTCTTTTTTTTCTTCTTATTCGTATTTTATTTAGCGTATTATCAACGAACTGGAGCAAAATCTTCGCTCGAAAGTCGAACAACTTCTTCAAACAGGCAAATCGCTGTACAGTACGGATAATAGTGAAAATGAAAGCGGTGGTACGTATGCACGAGAGGTCGTTCTCTTACCTCTGATTATTTGTTCGACTTCCTTCGATATGATTTGTTATGACAATCGACCAGTGGAAAAAGAAAATACATCTTTCATCCTGCGTGTGTGTGTGTGTGTGTGTGTATCTATCCGTATTCTAACCCTGACCTTTTTTTTCTTCCTATATCTCTCCCCTTTTCTCTGCCGTTCGTATTGTCTAATCATGTTGATTGAGTTGATGAACATATCGGAATTATTATTTAGATGAACATGGAGGTTTAATATCATCAACACCTCCATCGAAACGACATTCGGATTTAACGACAAGAAAAGTTCGTCGACATATTCTACAACTAACACAACGCTGGAAAAGTGTCAATACAAATGTTCGATATCGTTTGAAAATCCTTCAACGTGCACAAACAGTAAATGAGCTTTTCTTTCATTATTATTTTTACTTGGAAAATTCTAGACTATCGAAGAATTTCGTCGAAAGTCCGATCAATTCTATGCACAATTAGTTGATATCGAACTTGCACATGCACATCAACCACCCATACGAACACTAAATCCTGAACATATTCCTGCTGAAATCGAACAAACACGAGTAATTTTAATTAAACTAAACGAATTTTAAAATCTCGCGTGTGTTTTAGCGTATCTTAACAAGTCTAATGTCATGCAAAACATCGATTGATAATATTCAACAACTAGCAAGTACAATCGAAAATGAATACGATATCCAAACACTCAATCAAACTCAAGAATTGAATCAAAGGTCTAGCAAAAACAAACGATTCAATTTTGAGTTTGAATCAAATTCTTTCGTTTCGATTTCAGATGGGAACATTCAGTTCAATCACTCTCGCAACGCATACAAATACTTCAAGATTCTGCAACAAATTCCGATACGGATCTTTTTTCAACATCAGTGGAATATCCATGGCAACGTGCTGTTGCTTTTAATAAAGTTCCTTATTTTATCAAGTAAAATTTTCATATGATTAGCATAGAAATTAATTTTTCTTCTCTCCTTTAGTCATTCCGATCAAAGTACATCTTGGGATCATCCGAAAATGTCTGTTTTTCTCTTTGATTTGAATAAAAAAAGTCCATCGTTTTGTCTTTCTAGGCTCGAATTAATGCGTTCATTATCAAGTTTAAATGACATTCGTTTTTCAGCATATCGAACAGCAATGAAACTTCGAACTTTACAGAAACATCTTTGTCGTAAGTTAGCCATCAATTTCCGTTGATTCTCTAGATATCAATCGATTTATTCTAGTTGATTTAACATCACTCAGTGATGTCATCAGTGTATTCGAAGAACATCAAACAATTGACTCTCGAACGATGAATCTCGATAGATATATTGATGTTTCGGAAATTCTCATCTATCTTAAAGCAATTTTCGATAAAACAGCTAATGAATATCCTCAAATGGTCAATGTCGTTTCGACAATAGATTTGACATTGAATTGGCTATTGAATATCTACGATTTGTATGATTCAAATTCGAACATGTGCTTTTACATTTGAATGTTGTTTGATGAATTTTTTAGGAATCGAACTGGATCGGTACGTTTAATAGCAATCAAAATGGCGTTAGCTTTACTCTGTCGAGGAAATATCGAAGAAAAATATCGATGTAAAATGAAAAAAAATAGCAAAAGAGATAATTGGAATTGATTTGTTTTCTTTAGATATTTTCTCATTAGTTGCATATTCATCATCGGATAACGATGTTGTTGATCGGCAACATTTGTCGATTTTATTTCAACAAGTCATTGTCGTATGTGAAAACAAGAAACAGAGAGATAAGATTGAGATGATTGATTTTTTGTTGTTGTTGTAATTAGATCCCGAAACAACTCGGTGAAGTTGCTGCATTTGGTGGTTCGAGTGTTGAACCAAGTGTAAAAAGTTGCTTTGAATTTGTAAGAAAAAGAAATTCGTAAATCCATTCTTCGCTAAAATTCTCTCTTCAGGCGCATAATCCCGATGTTTTAACAGCCAATGATTTTCTCGAATGGGTCAAATTGGAACCACAATCACTTGTTTGGCTGCCTGTTATGCATCGTTTAGCAGCAAGTGAAGCTGCCAAACACGAAGCACGATGTAATATATGTAAAATCTATCCAATTCTCGGGTTTCGTTATCGTTCATTGAAACATTTCAATTGTGACATTTGTCAAAATTGTTTCTTCTCGGGTAAACAAACGAAATCTTTTAAAATGGATGATCCTCTACAAGAATATTACACCGAAGTTTGTTGAATTCGTTGTTTTCTAATCAAATCAATGATCTATCTTTCGATTAGACAACGTCTTCCGAAGATATTCGAGATTTCTTTCGAATATTTAAAAATAAACTCTGGTCAAAACATCGCAAACATCCAAAACTTGGCTATCTTCCGCTACCTCATGTTTTCGATAATAATATCCCAACTCGATCTTCACAACAACCATCACCCGTACCTGTTCTTATTCCCGTTCTGACAAACACACCATACAAGTAATATCATTTGCAAAAGTCAATACTTCGATCAAGTCAATTCATTTTGCTTTAGATCTAATCCAGCTTTAGTACAATCGACAATTGAATCGTACGAATTGATTTTTCGATTATGATTTATATTTGTTTTGGATTTATTTAGAGGCGATGAACACGGTCTTATAGCTCAACATTGTCATAATTTGAACACATTTGCGCACGCATCAGTATGCTACTTTGATTCGTCTTTTGAGTGAATAATTTTTTTCTGCATTTATTTAGCCTCGAGCATTGGCTCATGATATCTTAACACGTTCACGTTCACTTGATAATGAACAACGTAATGAATTAGAAGCAATTATTCATGATCTTGAAGATGAAAATCGTTTATTACAAAATGAATACGAGCGTTTATGTCAACAACATATGGAAAAATCATTGATAATCCAAGATCAACAAGACGCATTTCATCAAAGTGATAGTCAATTGGGCTCATCGACATATTTAAATGATTATAGTAGTAATGAACGAGAGATTCTACGTGAAGCTAAACAATTACGTCATCATAAAACGAAATTAGAACAACGAATGAAAATCTTAGAAGAACATAATAAACAATTAGAAAAACAATTACGACGATCGAAACAATTGTTGCTTCGTGAAGTAAATTCTTTTCTGTTTTCGAATAAAAATCAATAAACAATTCTCGTTGTTTGTTAACTAGTCACCATCATTACATCATCATACAAGTAGTACAAGTGTTAACGAACATCGTCCATCATCTGTCACGACAACAGTATCTAGTCCATTGCATAGTTCAACATTAGGTCTACGACGTTCTATTGACAGGAATCTCGAACGACAATCAAGTATTTCTTCATTTGCTTAGATTTTATCGTTCGAGTAAAAAGAAAATTCCTCTTTTAGATTTAATTACCATTGATAATTTATTTCATATGGCTGATGATATCAATCGTGCTGTTGGTGATCTTGTTTCAGTTATGACTGAACCACCACCACCGTCGAATGGCTCGTCGATGCACTATCAACCCATTGAGAATACAGTTGCTACATAATACAATTTCGAATCTCACCAAATCTGTTTTGTCTTCTTTTTAACGTTTGCGTGCAATGCAATCAAACAGTGTGTGTGCGTGTGTGTATTTAGTTTTGTTTTTCGTTCAATTTTGAGAAAATAAAATCTCTCCTCAGGTAGTGATAGTCATTGACTAATCACCTATTTAGTTTTGTTTTTGTTGTGGAGAATTTTTTGTTTTGATTTTGCTTGGATTTTTTTTTCTTCTGCTGTTCTGTTTGTCTAAGTCACCATCTTGTATGATTCTGTTTTCGAACATATTTACATTATTTAAGAAACGAATTCTAGTTAATAAAACAAAACGATCTACTTAATTTTGAAAAAAAAAACGAAAATACAAAAAAAAAATGATCGATCTGTCTAAATTATTCAAAAATGCAAAAAAAACAAAATAAACGAATTGGATTGAGCAAAAAAACAAATCAACACAATATTATTTTAGATATTGTTTCAATGGATACTCCATTTTCCGATATGGATTGGCTTGATACAGCATCTCATACGCTTGATCTTGCGATTCAAAAAGGTCTTTATGCTGAATTTAGTCATTTGAAAACCGATCTCGAACGTATTCGTTTTCTTCATAATCATCGAACAAATCTTCTTTCGAATACATTCGAACGATATTTATCATCAACAACAAGTTCATTGACAAAAAATCCGACGACAGCAATTAATTTTCGTAAAAAAGGCAACGATTATTTTGTGAATAAGAATCTTTCGCGTGCAGCCTGGTGCTATCGTGCAAGTATTGCTCTATCGAATGCGAACAGTTCGGATATGGCACTTTCCTATGGTAATCTATCGGCTGTTCTTTTCGAATTGAATCATTATCATGAATCGATACGTGCAATTCAGTTAGCAAATGATCATTATCCGAGTGAATTGAAATTCAAGTAAAACAAGACGAGAATTGTGTTTTGGGGTTTTGTATTCATTTTTGTCGATTTAGATTAGTCTTTCGACGAGCAGCGTGCTATCATAAACTGAACGATCCCGAGCGAAGTGCTTATGAATTGACAATCTGTCGTGATTTAATCAAGAAAACAGCTGGTTTAGAACGTAAAAAAATCGATTCGTTTTGTAAAGAAATGGATCAACTAAGTCGACAAATTGCAGTTCTAAATAAACGAAAGGAAGAAGAAGAAGAAGGAGAACAACAAACGAAATCTTACAAAGATCTCGATGATCTTATTCAGAATTCTTCAACGCCAACTGAAACTCTTGCTGCATCATTGACAAAATCAACTGAAAGTAAAATCGATCAAGAATTTCAACCACCCTCACCTCCATCTCCACCTCGAAGTACGTTTCTATTCGATCAACCGGATTTACTCTTTCATGGAACGAATGAACAAGTGCCTTGCGCAAGTGATACACTACGTGTGGCTTATTCGAAAGAAAAAGGTCGACATATTCTTGCTAATGAAGATATACCTCCGAATGCATTGATTTTAAATGAACGACCTTATGCATGTTTATTATTACCTAAATTTGCTTATACCTATTGTGATCATTGGTTAGTTTTTCTTTTCAAACAAAAAGAGAAAATTCTTTTAATGTCACGTATCATTTGTTTATAGTTTAACTTCGATTGTCATTCCATATGTATGTCCTCAATGTTCACATGTTCTTTTCTGCAGTGAACATTGCCAACAACGTGCATTAGAAAGTTATCATCAATACGAATGTAAACATATTCATATTCTTAAAACATTAGGCATTGCTTTTCTCGGTAAATCCTTTGTCTCTCTCTCTCTTCTATTCATTCAAATTGATTTTCTAGCTTATCGAACATTAACAACCACTGATCATGAAACTCTTTGGACGACTATAACACAAACAACATTACCTACTGAAAAAGTCGAGAAATCGATTGTCTACAAATCGGATTACAGTGCCATACAAAAACTAATTACACATACCGAACAAATGTCAATTGATGATTTATTTCATTATTCATTAACAGCCTATCTACTTTCCGAAATAATAAAATCAACAAATTTTCTTCAATGTCATCAGATAAAAAAACGTGATACGGAACAGATTCTACTCGGTTCAATTCTTTTGAAACATATTCAACAAATGATTTGTAATGCTCAAACAATATCGATAACAAAAACAAATCAAATCGACGAAATCGTATTCGATCATGACGATGAACAAGAAGAAATGACCAAACGTTTTGCATCGGCTATTTTTCCAACATGTGCTCTGATGAATCATTCATGTATACCGAATATTCGTTGTGTTTTCGATCAAGGATTTCTACGTGTCTATACAGCCAAAGCAATTCGTCGAGGTGAAGAAATTTTTAATTGCTATGGACCACAAAAATCACTGATGCCATCGACTGAACAAAGACAAAATGTTCTTTTTGAGCAATATTTTGTAAGTTTAAAACGCAAAGATGAATCAAAGCAAACTTTTGATTTGTTTTTCTCGGCTAGTTTAAATGTCAATGTGAAGGTTGTGTGGAAATGGTGAAGCCACCCGTTGAAAAACTATCGAATGGTGAGAATTAACTCTAAATCTGAGTTTATATCGCTGTTTTTTTTATCGAAATAAAAATCTAAATAAATCGAATGAATTGTCGTTTTGTTTTGTTTTTTCTTTTTATGTCGTAAAATGAAATGTTGTCTACCGCGAAAAATTTCCAATACAAAAGCACATCTTTTCCATTCTCGTAATGCACATTCATCTACCGATCAATCATTAATCGTACATGATAGTCAACAACAAACGGATCGAACAAAATTCTATCATACAACATCAGAAAAATTGCTCGAAGCTAAACGTTTATTTTCTCAAGCTTTCTTATCTTGTACACAAAATCAACTCACATGGGAACAATCATTGAAGTTATTCAATGATTCCTATCGTTTATATGAGCAAATCATACGAGAAATTAATTTAGATACAGTCAATCTTTATGAATATGGTAATTGAAATTTGCCAAAAAAGAAATATTATTTCTATTCATCTTTGAGTTTTTCTAGTTGCATCGATTTATAATGATCAAAATCAATTTGATTATACATGTTTATATTTAAATAAATGTATACAAATATTAAAAATGAATCTAACAAATTCATGTTCATCGACGACAATACTTCTTGTTGATGTTCTAAGAAAATATGCTCAGACATTATTTAATTGTCGAAAATTTGATGATGCACGTCGAACAATACTTGAAGCACAATTATTATTAGATCAAATGACACCCGTATCAACAACAGCAACAACAACAAATACGATCAATGATGAAGAAAAACATACGAAAAATGTCCTACAAACAATTGAAGATTTAAAAGCTAAATGTGATTTATGTCTTAGTTAACCTAAATGAAAGTCTCTTGTCTTTAGCAGTGAAAAAAATTGTGGCAATCAATTCTGTTATTTGTTATTCTTGATTATATCGGTGCTATTATTCATTCTCAGGGATGATGAACAATGTATTTTTTTTTCGCTGTTAAAAAGATTGATATTTAAACAAAAAAAAAACAGGCAAATAAATACGTTCTATTTCGGTGCACGTGAATCTTTTTGTCTTACCGAGAGAATTATCGTCAAGGTGAACCGAGAGCGAGAGAGAGATTTTATTTTTCAACTTGAACATGATACCATATAATTAGAAAAAAAAATGATGATGTAAGTTGTGCTAATTAAATAGCAACTATAATTTCAGTTAGCTTTGAACAAGAGAAACGAATTTGTTCGATTGAACAACGATGACATTATGTCATTTTTTTTCTCCGTAGGCTATCGCATGACGAAATCAATCTATTGGATACTTGATTATCGATTAGTTTGGTTTCGAATTCAAGAAAGAACCTTTTTCTTTGATTAATATTATTTAATCACTTTAATTATTATTACATAAAGAAAATCTACTTTTTAATTTAGTCAGATTAACAAGAAATCTGACGAGTAATGTCATATGAAAAAAAAAGAATCATTAATGAAATTGTATTTTTTTTTGTCTTTTTTTCTTTTTTTTTCTTTCTTTGACATTGATTTCGAGTGAAACAACCTCGATCGTTTTGTGCTCAAACAAAATCATCGCATGTGCTCAAATCATAAGTGCGTGTCCACATATTGTACTTTGTGCAGTCTATCAAGGCCAAGTGATATGAACTAACATACATGCACATATGTACACACAATAATGATGACGATAATGATGATCTTTTCTACTCTGATTCGTTTTTTTTTGTCGTTGCACAGAATGGATTGTGAGTCATTTAAAGTAGCACTCGATTTCAATAGTTTGTGTTTGTATATGTCGCTCTTGCGCCTTTTTTTTTAAATACTAAGTGAAGTTCAAGGTGATAACAACTGGTTTCTGATGGAGAACATATTGTGTGAATCTGCACAGACTAACAAATAGGAGAAGAATAATGAAAGAAAGAAAGAAAAATCTGGAGAGATTTTAATCGACAAATTGAATGAAGTAGACTGTTTCAAGGTAATTGTATAAATATGTACACACACATGCAGCTATTCTCAGTTAAGCTAGCTCATCCGGAAATAGAACTTGTCGATGTCGTTGACAGCGCATTTCATTTCAATGCCTCTCTCTCGGTGTTTCCCTTGATTTTAATCAAGAAAGTTGTTGACCGCCCGGAGCGCCTCATTCACGTTTTCTTTTTTTAATCACAAAACAGCTAAGTTATAGTTATTTTGTAATGATTATATACGTCTAGATTTACCTAGTTCATATAATATTAATTTAACGATGAGGAGAGAGAAGAAAAAAGGAGGTGAACTAATCAGGCACACCTCGATGTTTCCGCATATCTGATCTTTTCTTCCGCTCATTTCATTTCATTACATGAGGATTTTGCATCTCTAATTATGTTTCGTATACAAGTATTATCATAATGTTTGTATGCACCATTACAATAGAAGAGAAGAGGGAGAAAGAGAGAGAGAGAACACACGCGCGAAAGAAAAGTGAGTTTCGCTTTCCTCCTTTCTCCTCGGTGTATAACGTCTCTCTCCATCCATTATGCGCTTGGAGGAACATCATTGTCGTATCTTTTCATTCTCTCTCTCTCTCTCTCTTTCTTTCTGTATTCTACTAAATCTTTTTTTTTTCTAAGCTCCTCGTTTACCAACTACAACGTCTTCAAAAGGATCAAGTAAGTAGTTGTGTGACAAAACTAGTCAGACGAACGAGTTTGAAAAAAAAAAGAAATTTTTGTTACTCATGGTATTTTTTTAAATGAAAGGAAGCAACTGTCTGACATTTAGAGTTGTTAATGAATATGATCATTGCTCAGTTAATAGTAACAGAAAAACGAGATTTAATCAACTGGATTTCCGGTGTCAGAATTTGTTTGACCAATGGTCGGCTACTTTATGTCTTTTGAGAAAAGAAATAAGATTGCGTGCCAAATTGAAATTGGACTCGAATAGTCTTCTTATTTCTTTTCCTCTCTCTCTCTCTCTTGCTCCCTTTCTTGTTGTAATCGTCAAAATGGCTCCCATCGAAAGAGATTAGAAATTGTTATTTGTACAAACTTTACCGGCACGCATGCACATCAGCAGATGGTACATATATGTCCCAATTGTGTATTAGTATAGTAAGACCATTTTTTCATTCATTCGTTCAAGTATTGTTCTTCCGTCAAAAAGAAATTCTCGAGAGCTAGGTGTGGTAATACCTATTGATTATTTGGCCACTAAGAATTCATTCAACTGAATTCAAATCAATAGTATCTTTAGGCGAGAAAATAAATGTCAATCAAAAATGACATCGTCTGCATACAATGATTACGAGACACACACCTGAAGTACTGCAAAACCATCAACTTGACATATATATGTATATACAAACACTCGATATAGTTATATGAAGATTTATGTAGTTACTGTTTTGCATTAGAATAAAAGAAAGAGAGGGAGGTTATCACATATGTAGATATATTTCGAGAATATTGAAGCAATGAATGTTAAGCATTCGAAGCAAAAATGTTAGAAAAACACGAGAGAAAATCGAGATGAAAGAATGCTTAGTCTCAAAACAGGACAGCATATAAATTAGGTTCGTTTTGATTTCTTCTTTCTCATCCCTATTCTCAGTATGTTCTAAACAACCTTTTCTCGTTTAGTGAAAATTGTAACCGTATGTATCAATCTTCTCTATATTTAACATTTAACTATCTCATATTCATCTTATTGATTGTCTTTACAGTCAAAATGAACTGTAAAAATGATTAATTACACTTTCTATTTCGTGAATAATAGTTAAGATTGTAATAGTTGATTTCTTTTTGGGTTTGCCTGTTCACTTTCGTTTCAATAAACACGAGATTCTACCTTCGATAGAAACATGTTCAATTTTTTTCTCTCTCTCTCACTATCTTTGATTTTTTGACATTGTCGTTTATTTTTGATACCGATCTCTATCGCAGTCAATTATAGTTCATGCATACAACACGTCAAAAGTTAGGTGATCATCTATCTCGATATTTCGACTCCTGCTGTCATAGATTAAAACAACGAGCCGACAGGCGGTGCGTCCTCCTCAGCTAGACTGACCTCATCCCAAAATGCAAAGAAAAGAACATTGGAGATGACACAACACACGCGCATAATACTTGATAATCGCTAATTCAATTAAAATATTCATCGTGCAACAAGTGAAAGTAAAATGAACATTTATGTCGAACGAGTAGTAGTAGTTAGAAGAGTAATGACGATAGTTTAATCAAGCGAAACATTGCATAGACTCTTTTGCTACTCGCACTTCGTATACAAATATGCACGTATATACTCGAAACGCAATTCATTCAATATCAATCGATTGAACCGATCGATCAAATTAAAAGTAAATAGAATCATGTGAGTCTATGTTATAGATTTCCGATGATCAAACGTATCCTCAATGACCTTTGTTAAAACACAGTCATTATCTCATATAACTAACAAATTTCTTTTTCTTTCTCTCTCTCTCTCGTTCGGTATTTCATGTGAATATTGTAATTTTCTTTTGTTCTAGATTAATCCTCTTTGGTATTTCTATTCTTTTTCGACAACGACAACAGTTGTTCTATTCAATGATTGACACTTTCACTATTTAGTTCATTTGTTTTTCCACCTATCCTAAGGCAACATTCATTCACTTTCGAAAATCGAATCCAATTAGTTTTGATGCTCAAAAGTTTGTTGTCGGTTCAGAATCTTGAGTCAAAAAGAGAAATAACAGAAGAAAAAATGATTATTCATCTAAATGAAGAGTGTACAAAAGAGAACGACTCATGCTGTTTTTCAATCTATTTTGCGTGCGATCAACCGATATCAGAGAAGAAAGCAAGGTCATTTGTTTGTACATATTGAACGGATGACAGCAAAGAAAAACATCATTGCTTTTCTTCTGTTCGATTTATTCATGTACATAGAATCTCTAATTACAACAGTCGTTTCTTTTTTCCAATCTGTCAGTGTCGCATTTCTTCTCGGTTCTTTCTTTCTCTTATCCTTAATCCCTAACATGATTCGTGTATTTTCAGGTAATGGATAAGATTAGATGACAATGCGAACAATGAAAACCAATTGTTTACTTATATTAGTCCTTCTTATTTCAACTACGAAACAATTTAATTTAGGTAATTGATTCGAATAGGATTACACAGGAAATTGATATATTATTCTTGTTTTTTTTTTGAAGACACTTGTCGATCTCCAATAGGAATTGAAACTGGTAAAGTATTAGATTCAGCGTTTTCGGCAAGTAGCGATACAGGACATGATTCATCGGCTGAAAAAGCAAGGTTTGCAAAGAGATATTCATTATTTTGTTTGGATTTTCTGGTTTGATTCGATTAGAATACGAAGTGAATTGAATGGATGGTGTCCATTGAATAGAATTTCGAAGACAACTTACGAATATCTACAAATTGATCTTGTAAATTTAACTGTTATTACATTAATTGAACTTCAGGGAAAATTTGGTCTTGAACCAGTACGTGATGAATGGGAAAATGCTGATTGAATTAATTCAATTGAATTTTCTTCGAAATTTAGAACGATCAATTTGCCGATTCATTTCGTATTGAATATCGTCGTGATTTGAATCAAAATTGGATTAAATACAAAGATTTCTCAGGACAATATGTAAGAACAAGAATTTCTTTCCAACTGATTGCATAGACAAATATTATCATAGATTTTAAGTGGAAATACCAATAGTCATATTCCAGCTATCCGAGATATTCTTCCATCGATAATTGCTCGGCAAATTCGAATTATTCCGATCGTTACAAGTTCGAAAGCCAAACATATTTGTCTACGATTAGAACTCTACGGATGTTCATATGGAAGTAAATCGAATTTGATTTCAAAAGAAAAACAAAACAGAAACGATTGTTGTTTTTTCTTTGTTCACAAAAAAAGATGGACCTGTTTCATATTCAATTCCTCAGGGCGATAGACGTGGCTATGATGTTCAATTTATTGATGAAACTTACGACGGAAGAAATACAAATGGAACATTGAATGGTAAGAAACATTTATGCGTTTTGAATGAGATGATATGCTAATGAGTAATTCAGATGGTCTCGGTCAATTAACCGATGGTATTATTGCTGGAGATGATTATCGTTTATCCGAAAATGTTCAAGGTATCGATCAAATTGGTTACGATTGGGTCGGTTGGAAACGTCGTTCGTCATTGAATCTCAATTTCAATTTTATTCGAATTGAAAATGTGACATCGATTCGTTTGCATACATCGAATTTGTTCACACGTGATATCTATCAATTCAATTCAATACTCATAACAAACTGTGACAATTTACTTAATCAAACATTTCAATTGATTTCGAATGATCATGAAAATACTCGTGCTCGATTTATCAATATTTCTCTTAACTCAGGTTACGGTCTTGTCACAAATTGTTTGAAAGTGACATTGACATTTCATAATCGAAGCAAATTTATACTGATTAGTGAAGTTTTATTTGAAACCAAACCTTTAATAACACCGGATGCCATGCAGTTTTCACCGTACAATGGTAAAACGACTGTTTTCTTCGTTGTTTGAAAATTGTGAAATAATTTTTTTCATTTAGATATAAATGATGATATGCATATTAGCCAATATTGGCATTGGTTATTACTTGCAATTGGTCTTTTGATATTTTTGATCATATTATTGATTTTTGTCTATATTCAATGGATAAAAACATTTCAAAAACAACGAAAACTTCGAAAGTAAAATTATTTATTGAATTGATGTTCGAAACCTTTTTCTTTTTGATATATTTCAAATAGAATGAATGCGCATTTGAAATTCAATTCAAGTTATCAACCGATAACCTACAAGTTTCCATCGAAATCTCGAATGGCTTGTTGTTACCTAACCAGTAACGGTAGTACAACTTGTAAGTTTCTTTTTTCAGTCGTCAAAGATCTATCAACTTAATTTAAAAAAAAAACATTCGATTCCAGCTGATGGACAATCAACTTGTTCAACATCGCACAGTGACATGCGTCGTCATTTGATCATATCAACAACGACCTCGCCAAGCTCTGAACGAGCAACGAGTTCGTCAGATTTCGGTACGATCAGTACGTCGAGTCCAAAAACATTATCAACCATCTATCAATCAGTTGTTAATCCTTATCTAACTGCAGTTGCAAATGACGCACCAAACGTTGTTCGTATCCATTGAAAATTTTTTGTTTGCTTATCTTCTATCTCATTTATCTAGACATCGAATCCTTATGCATCGATTGATATGTACACAAATCCATTGACAATATCTGATCAAGTTAAATCGATTCAAGGTCCTTGTGGAAATAGTACATTTGAAGTTGAAGCTCAATCGAATATTTATGAAGGCATAGCGAATTTAACACGTGTCGATGATGAACAGATAATTCTCGAAGAATGCTATTCGAGCATAGACGGTTGTTTTGGTCGAGTAAAAATCAATGATTGACTTTTGTGTGTTGCTGTTCAAATCAATCTTTCATTGTTCTTTTCATAGATTATTCGAGGTTATATCTATCTTCGTCATCCATACGATGTTCTCAAACCAGTTCTCATCAAAGCTTTACTAACCAATGATTCGACACAAAAGTAATTCATCAACAATTGAATTCGTTATTTTGATTAACTTTTGGTTTTATCTTACAGAGATCTATTCAATAAAGAACATGAATTATTAAATCGATTGAGTCATCCGAATTTAGTTCAATTTTTTGGTTATACATTTAAACAAAACTATGCCATTATCGAGCATAGTTCACTCGGAGATCTGCATACATTTCTCAAACAAAATGATCAGCTTACACTCTCGTAAGTTTTAGTCATCCTCAGTGAAATCAAACCTAGTTTTGTTCGTAGATTAAATATTCGTTTACTACTCGTTACTCAATTAACCAATGCACTTCGTTATCTCGAATCGGAACATGTCGTTCATCGAGATATTGCTGCTCGAAATTGTCTGATCTATTCAAATTATGAAGTCAAATTAACTCATACAGCTATAGCATCACTCGATTTTCAAACACATTATTATACTATCGATCATTGTCGTTTACCAATTCGTTGGATGGCACCAGAAACAATTTCTCATGTAAATGAAATTGATTTATTTCGAAATAACAAACAGCTCTGTTTTTTTTGCTGCTTTTCAGAATCAATTTAGTGCGCAATCGGATGTCTGGTCATTCGGTATAACACTTTGGGAAATTATGACCAATTGTTTAACGTTACCTTATGCTTTGATAACGGACGAACAAGTTTATCAACGATTGAAACTCATGGGTAATCAATTAATATGTCCATCAGGCTGTTTACAATTATCGAAGCCCGAATGTTTGAGTAAAGAATTAGTGGACTTAATGTTAGAATGTTGGCGACCTGTTGGTGAACGACCAACATTTCATGAGATCTTTACATTTTTTAATAAACGACTCGATGGTATTAATATTCTTTAAAGAAAAAAAAATCAGTCATTTAATATTTCGTTTTTTTTTGGTGTGTGTGTGTGTATTGTCGTTTTACATAGAATTTCTTTTCTTTTTCTTTTTTTTTGTATAGAATTGATCATTTCAATCTGAGAAAAATAAATCTTAATCGAACAAATTTAAAATTTTATCTTTTCTACTGTCTAAAACAAATATTTTCGAACATGGCTTTTTGTTTGATTTAAAAAAAAACAATAAATTGCTTTCGTCTTTTTCTTCTTCTTCTTCTAAACGGGTAAATTAGGTGGGCGGAGGCAAAGAAAAAAATCGGATTGTTTAAATAAGTAAAAAAAGTTGTTTCACGAGGATTTTTTTCGTTTACTTATCGTCAAAAAAATAAAACTGTTTGTATTGCAATCATTTGCATAAATAAAATACATAAGAGAAAAGCGAACAATGAACTATTTAAGTTTAAATTTTCAAACGACATTTATCCTAGTTGTTCTCATCGTATTTTATCTTGGTTCGTATTTGAAAAAGATCTGTTAAGTAAAATATGACATTCATTTGTTTTCGTTGTAGGTCAATGTTCAGCACAGAATTCGATCTCATGTTATGAATGTCAAAATTGTACGGATCCATTTGATAGCACACTTGCGACAACAAACACAGGCTGTTTCGCTTGTTATGTAAATCATTTTAACTAATTGAGAAAATAATTTCTATCAAATTATTCTTGTAGAAATTAACTATTAAAGTCGCTTATGCACCGTCTACGTATGTAATCCGTCGGTGTCTTCGAGCATGTATTGAAACAAGTCAAGTATTTGGAGGTGGTTCGGTCATATCTTCGTGCTGTACATCAAGCCTGTGTAATACAAGTTCAAAAACAAACTTTTCATTATTTGTTCAAGTTTTTCTGCCTTTATTTGCTTTATTTTTTATTAAATTAATTTAAAAGAAAAGAAAAGAAAACTACAAGTACATAGAAAAACGATTCGTTTAGTCCATGACGATAAATCAACCGATCGAACTGCATTATTACACAATGCTGATGTACAACAGTTGACTTCCAACGATGAACCACCACATTCACCTTTCGATTCTGTACAAGTTTGAACACATTCTTTAATAACATAGTTCATCGGAACATATGCCATCGATACTGTTAATTTCTAATGTCGAGTAAAACGAGTATTTTTACATGAGGATAAAATAAAAGAAAGGAATCATCTTACGTAACAGTAATAGCATGTCGATGGACTTTGAGATACATTAGGCGAATTGGCATTGAACGGATCGCCGCAATCGACACATTGATAACAACTTACTGTTTGTACGAATGAGATTTCTATGAATTCGAATTTTGATTGAATATTTAATTACTTTCTTTATTATTGATAACTTACGCGTGAGAAAAACAAGTAAAACAATCAAACAAAACATGAATTTCATTCAAATGTAATTTTCAACAATTGATTGCGAAAACGAAAGGAACACAATTGATTTCAAAAGTAAAAAACAAAATGGCAAATACAATGCAAATCCTTTCATGTTCGTTCTTAAGCCTGTTCGAATGGTTCCTTTAATTTTCTCCAGAGACGTTCGCATTGTTCGAGAACAATATTGGCTGGCACAAGACGTAGATGAACAGAAATAAATTCCACACAGGCTATCGATGTTTGATACGCCAACCATGGATAACATTCTTCAGATAATGCTCTTAATTAAATTTTTCAAAGAAATCAAAGTTCGAAATTAGAAAAACAAAAATAAATTACTTGTAAAAATCTACATGTAGAACACTGGGTGGGTGTGCTTGAATAAACGATTTATGAAGTCGAACTAATGCACCCTGTCAAATAAAAGATTTAGTTCGAAAATTTCGAATAAAGTCTTTGTTTTGTTTTACTTACGTTACTTTCTTGTAATTGTAGTGTGTAATTATAGGTGAAATGTTCATCGGACATTGTATAAGATGTGAAACCTTGATGTAATGCTTGCAGACATTCAGCTTCAAAGGCTAAAATCTGAATGAAAAATAAACAAAGAATTCATTTGATGAGACGAATATTATGATTGAACGAACTTTTTTTTCGAGAAAATATTCATCGATTCCATTATCCGGTAGATTTGTATCAACAGTAAGTGCTGGTGAACAGATATTTCCACGGAACCGATCGATAAATGCAAAATGAACGAGACCAGGAAACGCATTATGACAACTGAAAATCAAATCAAATCAAATCAAATCTTTTCGATCTCATTTCAAATGACTACACACATATTCATCGTTATATTTCGTTGTGCTTTCACTTCAATAAACGAAAACCAATCTTCTAATCGAGCTTTAATTCTTCGTCGAAGTTTCTTCGTTGTTTTCGATGTATCATATTCATTCTTTCGAGAACCGGTATCACTTTGACCGACACCATCCATTTGTACTTCGGATTCTTGATGTCGTTCAGTATCAATACCACATCGATATGCATACTCATCCGAATCGAAAAATAGATAACGAAATGCCTCAATCGACAGACGACTCATCGCGCCAAGTTTATCGAGAATACGCGAACCTCTGTAAAAACCAATTTGATTTTCTTAAGAAAACAAGATGAAATTTACTTTTGATCTCGTTCTTCTGGTTTGATATTTGGTTTCGATGATTCTTTATGTAATGTATATGTATCATTTAGTAGATTTATTAGTGGATGAACACCATCACCTTTATTCTCAAACTAGAAGAATAGATTTGGAGATCATAGTTTGTATTCAATCAAAGTTGACTTACAAATCGTCGAACTGCTGGACTACTTTCAACAGCTTTGATTTGTGGACTTAATGTATTATATGGAAACAAACGATAGGATATACACGAGTCAAGATGACGAATAAGTTCGAATAAATTCGAACAAATCGTACTATTTTGCCACTAGAAAATGATTGATACCGTTGTTTTGTTTTGTTTTCAATGTCTAATAGTTTACTTCGACAAGAATTAATGCAGACATATTGCTTGATAATGGTATTGTAAATAATGTAAACGGTGCAATGAGTCGATTCGATGTACGAAGAAAGACAACTTCACTCCGATGAGTATTGTCGGTGATATTTTCAGCTGAATTAGCTGTTTCATCTGTTTGATTATTTGAAGATGATTGAGACTACAAATCGAATAAATAAAATGAACTAATTATTTTGTTTTTTTTTATAATTTACTTGATCTGATGTTGATAAATCTGTACTTATTCTCTCGGAATTTACTGTTGAACCTTGTTTTTTGCCAAATCGATGTCCTATCGATTGTGATGTTGTTGTTTGTGCCTCGAATTCTTTTCTCAATCGTCGTGATGTATTATTCAATAGTAAAAGAAATATATCAGCATTATTCGGACGATTTTCTTCATTGCTAAAGAGAACATGATTTGCTTTATCTTTTCTTATTTATATTTTACCTTAAATATGTATGAACAATTTTATCATTACAAGTTATTAAAATGATTTGTCGAGCGACTTTAATTATATTTTGAATATCATTACTAATCATTGCACAAACATCACGACATTGATCACGTATAAGAGAATTCAAAAGTAAATGTTCGCAACTTTCGAATAGAAGAGCTTGATTCATTTGTATATTATCGAGAAAATATTGTAATGAAGCGGATATACGATTAGCTAATTGATCGCATAGATTAAAATAACTAGAGAACAACAAAACAACAAAATTTAACAAACGATTTAAACAACTACGAACGTAAATGGTAATGCACCAATATGAAATTTAATCAATGCTTTAAAAAGATTGATTGTTTTAAGTACAAGAATTGTTTCGTAGGATTTATCGGCCATACATATTAAATATTTATCTCCGATTTGATCGAAAAATAGTTGAATGCCTGTATTAAGTTTAACACGTCGTATTGGATCATGACGAGCAGTTGTTTGTTCAAATATTCGAACGAGTGTTCGAAGATGCTGCCAAATAGCATCGTCGAATGTGGATTGAAGTTCGTTGTCATTATCATTCTTGAATCAAAAATTGAAAGCAAAACACGAAAAAGAAATAAAACTGCTGTTTACTTCGTGTTCAACTGTTGTTTCTTCATTCATAAGACCTTTCTTTTTGAAACATTCGAGTAAATGTTCATGTAAATCATCGTTTAAAAATCGATATATAACTTTATGATTCGTTTCAAAAACAAAAATACCGAATAGTAGACGTTGATCCATGTTTTAGTATTTTTGAAAGTCGACAAAAATGTTATCTTTACAAAAGAATGATAACGAATGTTTGCTATCTAAATACACAAGAACGAAAAACAGTGTAGAGAAATCTCGAAAATACGCGCGTTTTCATCATTTATCTCGATATTATTTTTACATGACACTTTGTACGTAAAGAATAAAATTCACTAAAAATAAAATCGTTGTTTTTCCTTTGTTTTAATTAGCTGTGGATGATAAAACAGTTCCTTTTCTACCAACAGCTGTTCAATTCTCTGCCTATTGTTTGCAAGATGAAAAATATGCGCAAACATTTCTCGATATTCTCTTCGACGAACAACAATCGCTTCCTGATTTAATAGAAAAATATCTGCCTATTATTAAATCTTACATAACTGGAGGACAACCATGGGATGAATTTTGTCAGCAAAGTATTTTCAATAAATATTTGTTTATTTTATCGGTTTTTTTTGTTGTGCTAGTAAAAAAATATAACAATAGCATTGTCTGTGGTCATGTATGGACAAATGCAGCGGTCAGCTATCGTTGTCGAACATGTGCTATGAATCCATGCATGAGGTACGTATTTATTTCGAAATTGAAATCAATCGAAGAATTCTTGTTTATTCTCTAGTCTGTGTGTCGATTGTTTTCATGGCGGAAATCATGACGGACACGATGCTAATATGTTTCGAAGTGTTGGCGGCGGTATATGTGATTGTGGAGATGTAACTGTAATGAATTCGAATGGATTTTGTAAACAACATGGACCGAATCGAATACCCAATCAGCCAATACCATCGACACTGATTCGATCTGCACAAATTGTTCTACCACGATTAATTCTTCGACTCGTTCAACATCTACGTAGTCATGCATCGTCATTGAAAACTGAATCAGATAGCTATACTAGCATTGAAGAATTTCATTCATTAACATCTCTATTCGATCTATTTGACAGTCTTTGTGAAAATGGTTCAACAATTCGTTCGATTCTAATTGATTCTCTTCTCAACACTGAATCATACAAACCAAATGATATTTATCTCAAACAATTGCATGCAACATCAAGCTTGTCTATTCCTCTATCATTACGTTCTGATAGTCTATCGATTGATTTCGAAATCAAACAAGCGAATTGTCTATTAGATGAATTACTTTTCTGGTTAATTAAATACGAAATACCTGAACGATTATTGAAAATCTTACTCATGTTATTAACTAATTCGAATTTCAAAGAAATATTTTCTCGATCATTTCTAAATGTTTATCCAATGGCAATTCAACAGTCGATTGATTCTCGTCAACGAATGCATACATATCGACTTGTACACATTAGTGTACAACTATTTTCCAATCAAGATATAACTATTCGTGCAATAAAAGAATTTCATCTATTTGAAATCATACTCTCAGCTCTATTCGCTATTTTTTCGAATATTTTAACTAATTGTCAATTAGAAAATTCTCGAGAAAATTATCATTTAATTATATCTGAAACAGATTTTTCGAAGAAAATGCACTATTGGTCAATTGTTTCGGATCTCGTCAATATTCTCTCGCATGAATATGCAAGTCGAATATTTCTATCCGAGAAACGATTTTTAATTACATGGATTCAAATACTTAATTGGTTTCAAGGTAATTAACATGAAATCGAGTTTAATAAAAACGCATTTGTCATTAGGAATGAATGTTAATCAACATGAAATGCCCTCGGATATGTTGTTACCATCGGATTCGAGCTATTTATTTGCTTTTACAGTTGAAACTGAATATTGTGCTATGGCTCTTTGGACAATTATAGCGCATATTGATAAACCCGTAGGTTTTGAAGAATAAATCGAAGTTTTTTTTCTTCTTCTCTGAATTGAACAGAATTTTCGAGAGATAACGATGAAATCAATTAATCGATTACTCATGACTATTAAACATTGGTTATCTGCTATTGGATTCGAACGATATTCGACTATTTCGAAATTAAATCAAAATCAAATGACCTATCATTTACCTTTACATCGTTATCTATCGATTCTAACGTATATTTCACTTAATTTTCAAAATAATCAATTAAAAACCATCTTTTCAATTGATAACGAACAATTCTTACTCAATCTTATGATACATCCTCTACGCATTCAAGTTGTCAAATATGAAATTCTTACGAGTACGATTTGGTCATTTTTCGGACATGAAATGCAAATACAATCGAATATGTATTCGACTACACGTGGAAATATTTGTTCGTATATGAACGATGCTGATATCTATCTCTTACAAGTAGTGATATATATTTAAAAAATAGCGGAAAATAAATTCAATTTCATTAGATCATATCGAATTTAGTCAATGTTAATAAATTCATGCAGATATTTTTTCAAAGGTGAAAACAAACGAACGAATACTTGTTCATATGAATGAAAATTCTGTTTTGTAGTTTCAATATTACTAATTGGCTTGTTCAGAATAAAGATGTGACTCTCAATCTTGATAAATCGAATTATATTATCTTATTAGAAGGTAGTCTAATCGTTTTAGCGAGTATCATTGCATTCTCACCACACATTGGTATAGATCTTTTTTTTTCTTTCAATTTCAAATGAAATTCTATTTTCACAAGCATTGAATGATTTCGAATACCGTCGTGCTGAAATTATCAGCGCATTAGCAATACAAAACTGTGCCTATTCATATTTGGATGAACATATTGCTGAATCGAAAGGTTTGAGTACAAGGAAACATGAAATTCAATCGATTCTCAATGATGTAATCGAAATGATTTTTCTTTTCCTATTTGTTCGAGTTATGTAATTAGATTGCGGAATACATTTCACCAACGATCGAACTATCGAATGGAATTAAACAAGGACAATATAAACTAAAAGGTAGGTAGTAAAATAAATCGTTCAATTATTTGGAGAGAGAGATAACTAATGATGATATACGTAGATTTTGTATGGGATGAAGAATTCGATCCGTTACATGTTTTGACGAGAATTACTCGAAGAGATTTATTTGAAACAACGATGCAACGATATTCGAATTGGTAGAAAGCAAAAGAAAATAAGTAAAAGATAAATGAGTTCAATGATTTTTTGTTGAGGGCGAAGATGACTAATAAATTTCCGGATACAAAAAATTTTTGGCCACCATATCGATTGCATAAGCCCAAAGATCAATTTCAAACAAATATACGTTGTCTTCTTCAAAGTCGATATTTACATGGAGTGTTCTTTTCAATTTGTTATTGGGTATTATCATAATCACGAAAACAAAACATCATAAAATTTAAGATTTTTACTTGCTAGATGATTAATGAAACAGTTATTCAAGAAGATATTTTATCGTTATTAATCTATCTCTGTGAACTTGCAATTGATGATGTGAGTTCATCATTGAAGTGTACGTTTTGAATATGTCAAATAGTTTCTTTTCTAATCAGCAATATCTTCGAATGAAATATGGTTTTGCATCGACAGTTAATGAACCACCTCAATGTCAAAATAATTCTGGAATAGAAAAATCGATTTCATTAGAAACATTAACATCGTTAGAAGATGAAAATATCGATGAAGATGAGCAGCACTCAACTCAAATAGATATTCAACAACCAACAGATTCCTATTCTCATCGAGTGAGTTCGGTTGTTTGACATCACTCTCTCGAAATACACATTTGACAGATCGTTAAATTCAATGAAATAGCTCAAACAGAACAAGATATACAAAAACGATGGGATGACTTGATTATAAACAAGAATCAATCATTCGAGCATCAAATGTAAATTTCTAGTCATTCATTTTATAAATCAATTGGTTTTTTTAGGTCATATTCAATGCCATCTTATGATTTAGAAAATCAATTTATTGTACGATTTATTTTGTAAAAGAATATTATTCATTGTCTATCAATAGAGAAGCGAATCAGAACAAGCTCAGAACAATCATAGTATAGAAGAAGACAAGCCTATCGAAAGTAATGAGGGTGAGACATTAAATGGAATTATTGATGGAAAATATGAAACTTTCTATGATCATGATGATTTTCTTCTCAATGCTCATACGTTAATTGAAAAAATTTCTTTCCAACGGACCATACTCGACATTGATAACGGTGAATTTTCTTTTCCTGCGTTTCATAGAAGTTAATCACTTTCAAAATAGATATGAATAAGCAAAAATCCAAAGAAAATCCAATAAATTGTTCGACAATCAATGAAATGGATTTAATATCGACTAATTTAAATACAGCTTCTGTACAAACAAATTCGAAAATAATTATCGAATCGAAATCAATTAATATGTCTTTCGTACAAATGCTTGTTCATCTTCTTGCGAAAATCATTTCGAATCTGAATGAAACAAATGAAAAACCAATTTCGCTGAATCAATTACTTGACAGTGCTCGAATGAAGAAAGGATCCGAACGGATTGGTGATGGAACTGTATATTTAACTGGTCTTTTAGTTAAACTCGAACGATTATGTGAACAATGTAAAACACAAATCAATGAAACTATGAATCAATTCGAGCAAAATCAAACGAAGAACAATATGAATAAGAAAGGAAAAGCTAAAGCCATGCACAAGAAAATATTCGAACAGATTGCTCAGAATCAACAAACAGTTCTTTGGTCATCGAACGAAGAAGTCGATGATGAAAGAGGTATGTGAATGTGAACAATGTCTAAATCGTGCACATCTCTTGTTTAGATCCAACGATTGATGATCAAAATCGATCGATTGAATGCTGTATTTGTCTAAATAAAGACGATCAAAGTCCACTTGGATTAGTTGTTCGTTTCGTTGATACTGGAGGTCCAATCAGTTCATTTCATTCAAGAATATTCCTATTTTGAGTTTTAGTTCTTGGTGTTCGACAAATTATCGATGATCCTGACAATCATATTCTCTCAGTAACAAGTAATACAAACGAAGATCAAAGTCCACTCGAAGAACTTTTCACTTGTTGTCAACATGATTCAAAACAAAATCCTACTACCAACAAAGAATATCAATATGTTTATTACATAAAACAAAAAGATAGCAATCAACTAACTTGTGCACAATTCTACGAAGAAAAACTACGATCAATGCTTTCGATCTATTCCGAAGTATTTCAAATAAATTCCTAGTTTTTTTTTCAAATAAATAAAACATTGCTAAATTTAGGAAAATATCTCAAAATCTATTTCAATTCATTGGAGAACTGGTTTAATCATTCATTCTTGTAGTCATTTCATGCATTTATCTTGTTATAAACAATACTTAAAATCTCATCTTGTAATTTCTTGTTGTTTATTTTTCTTTAATAATCTCTCTCTCTCTCTCGATATTTGCATTTCAGAAACGATCTTATTCAGATACAGATCCATATCTCGAATTTAAATGTCCAATGTGTCGTCAAACATCAAACGGACTTATTCCTATTCCAACAGATAATCTATCATTAAATGAATCCAATGAAAATCCAATCGAAACAATTATGAATCTGTTCTTGAAAAATAGCAAACCTTGTGTAACAAAATTTTCAATAAACACGATCATTTTTTTTTCTTTTTCTCGAAAAATTTAAGATTCCATCGCCAATGACAGAATGGTTGGTGGACTTCATTCAGAAAATGTATTACACAATGAATAGAAATCATCGAACCATTGACTATGAAGATAAAGAATTGAATGATAATCGAATGGCATTATTTCTTGTTTCAATTCTCAGGTTTTCGATTTTGTTGAATTGTTCAATTTTAAAAAACATGATTTCTCATTTAGATTTAATCTTGAAAATGATCTTCTCATTCGAGATACAGAACATCTCAGAACGAGACTAAGCAATAGAAAAATTCCTTTCCGTCAGTTATTTTCAAATCCAAAAACCAACAAAAAAAAACATTTTCTAGGCGAATTGTTCTATTTATGCACTTTAAAATATCCATATCTATTGAATAAAACTCCTCATTCACTTTGGCAACGAATTACTGGTGTTACCGAATATCCTGAAGAAAATCAATCCGTTCCATTACTACTTTGTGATTCAGTCGTTCTTCTACTTGACCTTCTACTCAGTCTACCGTATTTAATCGATCGAAATCGATATCAAGTCATTGTTCAAGCTTTATTTAATTTGACTTACATTCAATCATTGTTTACGATTGTTCTCGATATGACTAAAAACGAACAAGAAATATGGAGTCAAATCTCAGAAAATATGAATTCAGATTCGAAGAATATGCCGAATTACCTTCGAATCATTTCATTGAAATTATTACGAACGAATTTCAATTCAGCTCAAACGAAGGTCCATTCATTAGAATCAATTCATCAATTGATTCGTGAACGATGTAGTCATTTCATTAAAATAGCTGCAATTGTACAACATTATCTCTATCAACCGATTGACTGGTGGCCTGTAAGTCGTCGCATTTACTTTGATAGGTCGAGAAAAACGAATTTCGTGTATTGAAAAAAGTCAGGTCATGTGTTACAAGCAGATTTTATCTGGAAGAATTTGATCAAAGAATTGCAATTGAATAATCTCGGAGAACCGTATTGGTTCTGTACGAATTCATCAGACCTTATTGAAAAATGGCTGGATGAGATACTGAATTCAAATGAAAACGAATTACAAATAATTCAAGTAGATTTCTCTATAAATCGAACCGATAATAAAACGATTTTCTTCGAAGAAAATTGCTCGTGTGATTCCATTGTTTCACAAACCGGAATTCATCGATTTACCTTTACAATATTCGGATTTATTTCGATTTTGTATTCAAATTCCATGTTCATATTGTCGAAAGTCTCTAGTCGATCCATTGATTTGTCTCATTTGCGGAATAATTTATTCTCAAAAATGTTGTGAACAACAAATCAATCATTCGAAAAAAGTCTCGTTCAATTTTTGTCAAATCATTCAATCAAAATTTGTCGATTTTAGCATCTGATGATTTGCAGTGGAGGACTGAATATTTCGATTAATATTAATTCAACAAAAACTCTCATACAACGAGAAAAACGATACACTTATTGGTCATCGATTTATCTCGATGAACATGGCGAAGAAGATGTTAATCTTCGGTTGACTTTTATTTTTCGATTTTCACTAGAAAAAGAACAAAGATTCGTTTTTGTTTTCAGACGAGGCCGAAATCTGTATCTAAATTCGAATCGTTTGAAACTACTCTATTCCAGTTGGATTTCATCTCATCTCGATCAGCTCATACCTCGTTGGTCGATCGAACCGTACGATTTTTAATTGTGTTGTTTTCGAATTTATTTCACAATCATTACAAAACAAGTGATCGTACACGATCGAGATCAATTTCTTCGATAATAAAAGAAAAATATTTCGTTTGACCTAATTGAATATTCCACTCATCAGCTGTTTCAATAAGATTGAACTAAAAATAAACAACGAAGAAGAAGAATTCTTACAAATAGGCTTTCGTTTAACTCACTAAGTATCCATGTTGATCGTAGCGTCCGCAGCGATCGAGTCTTTGATGATAGGTAACATAATCGAGATCAAAACATGAACCAAGTGACTGTGGCATATTGTAGTTAATGACAATATTGACATGATCTAGATCAATACCGTGAAGAGTTGCGGCTGTTTGGGCGGAGATGAGAAATATTCGAAATATTGATAAACGGAAATTTTCAATCAATGAAATACGTTCTTGAGTATTGTTTTTTGTTGTTAGCCGTTTAATTCGAGTTTTGTCCGTAGCAGCAATGAGATTTTCGTATAAATCTTCGGTTATTTGATCGTTTAAACAAAAAACGAGAATTTGTGTTTGTTGAAAATGTTCAACAATCAAATTGACAAATTGATTTTTACGATTTCGATCTTGACAATGAGCATAGAACTGTTCGATATTATTCAAGTTTTGTTTGTCGATTTTTTGTTTAATCAAAATCGAATTCGGTATGAGTTCATTGGTAAAATTTCGAATCTGTTCAGATAATGTCGATGAATAAGCTAAAATCTGACATGTTGATGAATTTGCTGATAAATTTTCGAATAAATTCAAAAGATTATCACGATAATCTTCTCGAATAATCATCGTATCGATTTCATCGAGCACAAGAATCTGTAAACGAGACAAATCAAGTAATTTTCGATAGGATCGATAGACGTCAATCGTTGCAATTATAATCGATGTTTCGAATAGTTCAGGAAGAGTTTCTGATGAAATAGCATAGGTAATTCGAATATGTGGTAAATGACTTGACATGATTTCGATTCCTGAACCAATTGTAAATGCAAGTTCAACTGTTGGAAGAAGGATAAGTGCTTGTGAATGTGATTGAAGACGAGCAAGAACATGAATGAGATAGGAAATCTTATTGCGAATAAAGTCACATAGAAATGTATCGCGTTAAGAAAGATCAACTCACAGTTTTTCCTGTTCCAGTTTTTGATTGTACGATGAGATTTCGTTTCGATTGTTGATCTAATGAATACGGTAGAATAACCGATTGAATATCAGATGGTCCATGTCGGAAATTCATTCGTTCGAGACCAAATAGTAAACCTGTTGGCAAATTCAAATCTTCGAAATTCATTTTCGTTTCAATTATCTAGAAGATAAAATGTCGATTTGCTTTATTTTCAACTCGTAATACAAGACACTTCATCAGCTATACGATTCGCATAGAGATCTGAGAGTTTCCATTTAATTAATTGAAAAGATTCTTTTTGATTAACAAGAATTTGTTCACAATCGATATTTGACAATTGAATAGGATATTTAATTGAAAGAAGATGAAGAATTTGTTCAATGATTTTCGATAGATTCTCGATTAATTGATGAATATCAATTGGAGATGTTTGCGTTTGATGATTGTTGCTGATGATTTTTCGGTAGATAGTTTCATTGAGCAAAGTTTTATCGGGAAGATTTTCATAGATTTTTTGTAAACGTTCGTCAATTGTTAACGATGATTTCAATAATCGAATTTCGTTTCGTTGTTGTTCAACAATTGTCTTTGCAGTTAATTTCTTTTTCTTTAAAATATTTAATTTCTCTTCGAGATTCGACATCTTAATCAAACTGAAAAAATAGACGTTTAGTTTAGTAAATGAAAGTGACAGATTATTAATTTTATTAATTAACAAAACATAAACAAGAAAAAAAAGAAACTTTTTGTTTAAGATTTTTAATCAAAAACAAGACGATCGAGATAGATTGTTGGTTGAGCATTCTGTTCAAAGATCATTCGTTTTGTCGCTTCAGACATAGTTAAAATCAACGGATTCGGACTACTTCTATCTTCGTATTCATCTTTAACATGAATAATACGCGGATAGGATTCTACGTGAACATGAACATAGATATTATGAGAGATCGATTGTGCGAGTGAATACCCTGAGAATTGTTAGGTGATAATAAATTTTCTTCATTTAATGAAAGAAGAATATCATCTGAATATTTTGAATTCTGTAAAAGAGAAGACGAATAGTTTTTTCGATAGATTCGAATTTTTCTTTTAAATGTCGGAGATAATAAACGTCGAATTCGTCTCGTTCGATTCATTGCAAATATTTGAACATTTGGAATAGTTCTTAAAACATTGTTGTGGACAGTTCTGTTCTTCTTATTCTATCATTATGCATTAGAATGGTTTATTTTTGTAGCCAGTAGACTAGTTCTCGTCTTTCCTCCATTATTTTAACACACAAATGCAGTTCAGCTAGAAACCTACATACAAAGGAAAAGAAAAGAAACAATATGTATATGGTCACAATCTCATTACGTTCTTTTGTTTTCTTTCTTTCTTTTTTCTTTTTATCTTGATTTATAATTGTTACAATTGGTTATGTATTGATTGAAGTAGTAAAATCTATGAATTTGATCAATTGAGATATATTCATAATGGAAAATGCAACGAGTATTTAATAAACTTTGTTTTTTCTTTTTAGATCAGTTGGGACGATAGGTGTCGAGGACACGTGAGTTGTGCAGGGGAGTGAAGTTGTTGTAGAAAAAGTTAAAAAGTTCGTAACACCAGAAGAAATCTTGAACAATGAGTTCACGAGGTGGTGGCGGCGGCGGCGGTAACTGTTATAAATGTAACAAAGTACGTGCTATCATATGTTTGGATTACACGAATTTGAAATGCTTTTCTACTATTTGTAGCCGGGTCATTATGCACGAGAATGTCCGGATGGAGATGGTGGCGGTGGTGGTCGTGGTGGATACGGTGGTGGCCGAGGTTTCATCTACTTGATGCGTTAGCATTTGAAATCTTGAATTATTTGTTTTTCTGTAGGCTCATACGGGGGAGGTGGCTCATACGGAGGGCGTGGTGGTTCATATGGTGAATAATGCTATTAGTAATTTATAAATTGATTTGAATTTACGTATTCTCAGGAGGCTCAAATCGTGGTGGTGGAGGTGGACGAGGTTACAACGATAATCGTAACTCATCATTCGATCGATCAGGTCCCCGTTGGTATGATTGAACAATCATTTTTTTATTGATTAACATCAAATATTCATTCTAGCTTTCGTTGCAATCAATCAGGTCATTTTGCACGTGACTGTCCTTCGGATAGCACAGAAATCATTTGCTACAATTGCAATAAAACAGGTTTAACCTACTTTTATTTTTATGCAACAGGAATAGAATAATTTGAATTATTTAGGTCATATTAGCCGAGATTGTACTGACCCACGCTCGAATAATTCGAGCGGCGGTAATTACCGTAACAACAGTAGAGGTAATTTCTTTTCTTCTTCGTCTATTTCTAGAAAGTTGTTATTATTTCAAATTGCATAATAGGTGGGGGTACTTGCTATCGATGCAATAAACAAGGACATTTTGCTCGTGAATGTTCTGAACCCGATACACGCGCCGCACAAGGAAGTAATTCTTCGAGCCAACAGGCTGGAGATGAAGATGAAAATTACGCACAAGAATGAAAGCAGACGAAGAAGAACAAAAACTAATTTCTTTCAAAATGAATAAATTGACATAAAAATGTATCAAAAAGACGATTATTCAAGTTTACCCCGTTCTGTACTCGTCTATATTATCATTTTTTTTATCCGTATATCTACTTTGCGTGATGTAAAATTTCTCGAAAGACAAAAAAAAATAGAAACTTAAAAAATCAGAAACAGTTCTTTCATGACTTTTTACCTGGTATGACTATGGTCGTGCTCGATACCGTTACATCTTCACGCATGAGAATGTGAATTCGGTCAATCGGAGAGGACCTTCTAAAAAATGTCATGATTTTGTCGTGAACCGTTCAAACTAGTTAGTATGACATAAGTCAAGCATTTAATCGATTAGATTTCGAATGTATTTATTCAGTTTTAGCAAATTACAAAAAGCAAAAAGCTTAGTATTCATTTGGCTTTTGTTTTCTGTTGACAAAATAAGAAACGAGAGGTTATTCAGTAGATTCTGATGAAATTTGGTATTTTCTTTCGAGGAGATTACGAAGTAATTTCATTCGATTAAATCTTTGATTTTGATAATAATTGAAGTTGTTATCATTGCTATCATAATCGTCATGAACATCTCGTGTAAACCAAGCATATTTGTATGCTCGATCGGCTGATCGTTGATTGTTTGTGACTGCAGGAAAACGACGTTTGAACGAATGTTCTGACGTTGCGAGAATAACATTTAATGTTAAGAATAAAACCAGTACAAATCGGATTAAATTTCGCCAGCCAAACGAAAACATGTTGCGTTATTTTGTATTGTTGTTGAGAAATACGAACTAACAAAGGAAAACCGTCAAGTTATCGGAGTTACTAATCAAGGTTACTCTGCAACAGATTGTGTATGTGTGAGCAAAAAAATACAATCTATATAAACGACAAAAAAATTCTTGTCCCACACTGTTGTGTTTTTTTTCTCTCTCTTATTAGAAGAAAATGAAAGGAAGAGAGAAAGAAAAAAAAAAGAATTTATAGATTTCTCCATTCAACACGTCTGACGAGAGATTGTCATAGTTGTTGTTGGACAGACTCATGCGTCATTTAATTCAATTTTCAAATATAGATTTTGTCATACGATTCGTTGATAAATTTTTATCATATATAAGTAAAGTCAATAAAAAACATAGTATTACATGGGAGATTTGCTCAATTTATTAAAAAAGATTATTCAATGAACTAATCCAATATTAACACTAATAAACGACATGTCAATTTTTGATTCTAAACCAACAACTATAAAAAGCCAGCTTATTGTATTTGTGATGTCTTGTTTTTTAATCTTAGTGTATTTACTTCAAATTTGATATTTCCGTGTGTATGTAGACATGTATTTGACAAGTCAAGTAAATGAAAAATATCTAACTATTGTGACCACGCATTTTCTATGTCGACTTTCGACATGAACTAATGACAAGTACAGATCAAAGATATCGTAATTTAGGGAAATATTGCCTCGGTTAGATATTATGTTGCTTCTTTTTATTTCATTTTTAAGTAAAACAAGTGTTGCCAAAACGTACTAGCAAAGAAAGAAAAAGATGTGAAGTGTTTTTTTTCATTCAAAATAATGAAACACTTGAATTGATGCTTGGATGCGATGTAATTTCGAAATCATCGTTCTGTGTCGAAATTAAAATCGTTATAGAATTGTCGTTGTTTATTGGAGAATCTCGGACGAAATAATGGCTTTGGTCGTAATTGTTCATTGGCAACATCTCGTGTGAACCAAACATATTCGTTGTCGTACTCAGCTGAACGTTGTTTTTTTAGTATTGGATAAATTCGTTGATTATCGTCTGATGCTTGATAAAATCCAAAGATAATATCAATAAAACAGATCAACATTAATAGATAATGAATGATTTTAAACATTTGTGAATAGTATAATTTGTATTTTTAATAGAAGAAATTAGCGAGAAGTCCTGCGTGGTAAAATTGGATTCACTCTTGTTGATGATGTAAATACCGGAATGTTATTTAATGGAGAAATGTGGATATTTTTTATAGAGAAAAAAAAAGAGGTAGAGAAAAAACGTTAATATGTGTCTGACAAATGAAGAAAAAACTCTTAAAGTATCACGTTAAGTTTTTACTTGTGGAATATAGGAGAGAGAGAAAGAGATAAACGCACTTTTATTAATATGAAAATGAATAGATTTATTAGAACATAAAAGGAGATTTTAAACTATCGTGTAGTAACCATAGGTTCCGATGCCGCACATATTTTTGTTTCGTGCAATTTTGAAATAACCATCGAGACCCCATTTTGGTCCCCAAGAATTTCGAACGACTAAAACAGAAACGAAAAAAAAAAACGTCTGTATTTGGCTGTAAAAAATAATAACATACTCCAATAATCTTTTCCGTTCTCGGTTCCAAAGCCAACAATAGTAATAGCATGATCAACTTGCCTCGAACAGGATGGTATATCAATAATATCTGATCCTCGACCACCTGATGAAGCAGCATAGAATTGTAGATCGGATGTCGTATGAATGGCTGCAGCTAATGGTCCATATTTAATCAGAGCTTGTTTCATTGCTTCCTCATCTCCTCGTTGAACATTACCATGACCTTTAATAGCTCCGGCTTTATTTGCTTTTTTACTGCATACATTTGATTGAGTCATCTTATAGGGATAAGATGATTCTTGTGTGAGACCACCCCGATCCGCGATATACTTATACGTTTGGCCTAGATAACCACCTTGACAGCCATTATTTCCCGAACAATCAATGAGTTCTTGTTTTGATAGACTCATTCGTTGGCCAGTTTTGAGCGCATGTGTGCCTTCGACTGCAGCGGTGACAGCAAATGCATAACAAGAACTTGTAAAATAAATAATAACTCAACAATTCAAACAACACCCTCAACTTACCCACAACGGCCTTGGTTTTCTACGGGATTCATGTATGGTCGATAATCTACTGCTGCTTTTGATAGTGTACCAGTCGCAGTTGGTCGTCTTGTTGTACCTCGAGTGATAACTGTAAACGAATATGATCCACCTCCTGACGAACCACCTCCCGATGGATACGTGCCACCGCCGCCGCCGGGCGGTAAAAGTTTATTCATTTTTTCGTTGATTTTCTTCTTTATTTTATCTTTGATTTTCTTTTTGACGGTATCGAATAAGGTTCGTCTTCGACGTCGATATGATGTTGGTTGATCGACGACTTCACCAGGTGGCATTTCAGTTCCAGGTGATCCATCTCCATTCAATCCTGTCATTTTCTTCTTAAATTCATCAATATTCATATCACCGTATTCATTGATTTTCATTCGAAATGTTTTATTTCCTCGATCATAACGAAAATTTTCTTGGACAATTAATTTTAGATTGTCAATGAATTTACCAAAACGTTCTTTTTCTTCGACTTTCGATGTATAATTCTTCTTATAATATTTTCTATAACCTCTCCAAATAAGATTTGCATATTTTTTATCTTTTAAAACGTCCAACCAGGCTTGTAGTTTATTCGAAGTTTTCGATGCGGATTTTTGTAAGAAACTTTCGAAATGCTAGAAAATACGTTTCCTCTCGTTGTCGAATACGCAAAAAGATTCGTTTACCTCTTGCAATGATTTTCCACCGGTGAATAGTGCATCTTGTGTTTGAATAAAACAACCGAAGAGGATAGTACAAAGAAATACCCAAGTTAATCTCATCGTCGATGAAAAAAAATCGAGAAATTATCAATTTTTGAAATAGATGCCATTGAATTTTCGTATTATATGAGATCGATTCGGTTGTTATCTATTCGCTTATCAAAATCCACGCATATCCGCTTTCAATTGAAAGACAAAACGAAAAGATGATTTATCTATTAAACGGCTCATTGTTCTATTCATGATGTAAGTTAATAGTAGTCAAATCGGTATGCTTTTGTTATCTTCGACGACCTGAATTAAACCGAACATTGAAGCTCGTGAACAATGATAAGATATTAAATCGTTTTCTTCTTCTTCTTCATTCGATATAGATTAAAAAGCAAAGTTATTCATTGATATTCTTTCTTTCCTTTTTCTTTCAATTGAGTAGTATTAAATTCAATACGATTAGTTTATATTTAATCTTTGATTTCAATCAATCGTACGCATTCAAACGTCGACCTTGAATTGAAAATATGTTTTTTTTCTTCGTTTTCGAATTCAATTAACTTTATTGATATATAATAGCAATAAAAATAAAATAGATTATCGATATTCAACATGACACAACAAAAAAAAAACGATGAAAGCAAAAACAACAAATACACCCACGTAGAAACTGAAAATCTTGTCGAATAATCTTCTCAGATCCATACACGGCTAAACTGTCAGATAAAAGTTTATTTCCATTTATGACTGATCAGTAAGCCATGTGAGGGATCAATGGAAGTATATATATATATATTATTTGCTTTTGAAATTCACGACAACAACAAAAAGCGAAAAAATGTATCCAAACATGTTTACACTCACCTGATCGATGCAGAAATCGTCAGAAAAAAAAGCTGTTTCTCTCTTTTTTTTTATTTCGTGCAAGAGAAGACTACCGTCGCCTGTCGGGACTATAATCGTAATGACAATACAAATAGTCGCGCGCGACAAAGGCAACGACTCTTTTGCTTCTCTCCCTCTCCCTCTCTTTCTCTCTCTCTCCCTCTTCTACTTCTCTTTTTTTCGTCTACAATGATATCTTACTATGATACTTGCCTTTTGCAAGCATGGAGGCCATGGCCTTCGAGCTTCTTTTTTTTCTTCTTTTTGGTTATAATTGCTTTCGCATCTTGTGTTTCTGCTTGTTGCTTACGCGTAAATACTAAGGTGGTGACAAACGTACGAAAAAAAAAAGTAACACAAAGACATTCTCTGGTTATTCGCTGTTTTTTTTTCTCCAATTCTCTCTCCTTGCTGTTTTTTTCGTCAAAATAAATGCGAAAGAAGAAATGTCCGCGAAAAAGCAAATACTATTTACTCATAACTTGCATACAAATAAATATTGCTCAAAAACGAAGAAAAAACTCGATCGAACGATAAGTAAACTAAAAAAGACAACTGAAAGCTTAGTTCAACAGCTGATTCAAACGACAAACTACCATCACTACTAAGTAACAAACGTTTGAAAATGTATATACAAAAATGAAGAAAAAAAAAGAATGAGAGAATATATGCTCTTCAAACGAAATACGTGTGCACACATACACGCACAAAGTACTTGCGCCACCCGCTTACGGCGTTTCGCTTTCTTCTCCCGCTTTTTTTTCTCTCTCTCTCTCTCTCCATTTTTTTTACGTATGCATATTCGTGCGCCGGGCTTACAGTAATGCAATCATTTCTCTCTGTCTCGCGTTTTTTTTTTCTTCGAGTCTCTCTACTTTTCTCTCTTTCACATACGCACGCATATGCTCGATGTATGCGTGTCCTAATTTCGTTTTTGTCGCTGTTGCGTTCTCCTATTCATTGCACACAACGATGGCGACACTCGAATTGAGGGACGAAATCTTACTAAAAAAAAAACGAAGAAGAAGAAGAAGGAAGAATGTGCGTGTGCATGCATACACGTAATCGTGCACAGCGTTAGACAGAGTGTCTTCGAGGTTTCTTCTTTTTGCTTTTCATGACGATTTTGTTGTCTATTCAAGGTCGGAATGTAGATAGGATGTATTCAATAACAAAAAATAAGTCTCAAATAAAACGAGACGCAATGAAATCGACGATTATGAAACTGATAATTCTCGTGAATCATCTGTTCATATCTTAATCGATCTACAATCGACAATAATCTGATTGATTCTTTGCCTTAAACTCATTATACCATATTGTTGCTTACAGAATAGAGATTTTGTCAATAGTTAGCGAAAAAAAGCAAAGCAAAGGATAAACAACTATCATCAAACAGTCATTGATAATTACTAAACTATTACCCAAATGATATTTTACTCAAACGTACAATATCACTAGGATAAGAAGAAAATGACATTTTCTAATTTCCATTAGAGTCAGAGTATATAACAGACTTGTTGTTTCTGTCCATTTGACAATCAATATCGATAGTTTCATAACAAACTTAGAGGTCATTTATGTCTGTCAATGATATCATTGCAAATGATCAGTTTGGACAGAGCAATAGGAACAAAACAGCTTTTGCCAATGTTGAAATGACGTTTCTGCACTTCATCATATATAATTTACAAAAAAAAACGACATTGTCAACATTCAGACGAACTTGTTGACATCTTCATGTCATATTATAGACAGTAGAACTACTAATACAGTTTTTTGATTTATTAAAAAAAAGTATAACTTTAATTCAATAACATAGAAAATGTCATATATTGATCACGACAAAACAAACTAATTCTCTAACCTCTGACCCATACAGAGAGAGTTCATTCGTATTCTTTTTCATTTTCTTTTCCGTTCTACCTGAAGAAAAGAAGAAGAAAAAAAAATGAATTTCAATTGGACAAACGACAACGTTCATTCATGTCAACCAGTCGATTCTAGTTGTCCGTTATTTACAATAAATCAACGTCTATCAACTAATGTATCGACTCCTGCTTATTTTCGCTGTCATATACTTTGTGAAAGTCGATGGTTCGCGTCGTCGATGTATTAACAGTGGGATTTTATTTTCCAGTAAGATCCTTGGTTCACCTATTGTGATCTATGGTGAAACAATATCCAAACAAGTCTATCGAGATACAAACGCAGAACTACTTTCCAATGTAACATTTCGTGTGGATTGTGTTTTGAAAGGACAAAATGTCGAACATGAGATCGACATAACCGAAGTCGGTATTAAATCAGGTCATATGGCTTGTCAATGGTTAGATCCTGGATTTGTCTACGTTGTTTTTCTTGAAACTTGGGGAAATGAGAAGAATACTTATCGTCCTGTGGATTTTCAAGAATTAGTTGTCGATGATAATACGAAAGAACTTCTCGTAAAAACATGTCGATTAACACGACGACAAGCTTTAAATTCTTTGCATGACAATTGTCCGAATGTTTCAGCGTCCGGATATTGTCCTTGTAAGTTTGTCAAAATTAGATTTTTGTTTTTTTTATTTTTAAATTTTCATTCGTATTAGACGATAATATTGATACGAATATTGCACCGAGAGAACGTCCATCGAGTTATCAAAATCCATTTGTTAAATCGTCATATTTCGATCAGGAAGATCAATTCTATCTTCAATCAAATGTAACCATGCTCAAAACTGATCGATCTCTCGATACATCGATTCATCCTCGTTCAACGAACAACGCCTTTTCTGTAAAATTCTCTTGGTTTCTTCTTCTCTCACATCTTCTTCTCAAAGTCATTTAAGATAAAATAAAGAGAAACGAAATTTTGTCATTAACAATGGATCTTCTTGTTTGTTAAATCATAAACAATAGACACACACAAAAACATTCGATGGTAGAACAACGAGAAACAAGTAGATGTTATGTGTGTTAACAATTGATTGAATTTTAATCGAATAAACCGAAGCCCTAAAGATAAAGCAAAAAGGAAAGATTTCAATATTGATTTCATTGGTTTTCTTCTCACCATGTCTTCATCTCCGGATTCTTCTTTTTCTTCTTTCTTTTCTTCCTTTTTGGCGGCTTTGTCACCACCAGCGGCTTTACCAGCAGCAGCTGTTGTTTCGCCAGCTTGTACTGGTGCTGCACTAGCAACTGGAGCTGAGCCAACGTTCTTAAGAAGATCACTAACTTTAACACCTTCTAAAGCGCCTGCAAAAAGACCTGGCCAATATGGTTCAATTTCGTAGTTTGCAGCTTTTAAGATCGTTGCAATTTTATCGCCTTTGATATCGACATTGTCGTCGGCTAGGATAAGTGCAGCATAGACACAAGCGAGTTCATCGTTGCTTAAGGCCATTGTTATTAAGATCTTTTTGTTTTCTTGTTTTTGAATGAAAATTCAATCTGAAAAAGAAAAAAAAAGAGTAAATTTTATTATTCGATAAAAAATAATATAGATAAATAGATTTTAATTGCAATATATCGAAAATGAAAAGAGAAAGAGAGAGAAAAGCTTGAAAATTTTGCATATTTAAGAATTTGTTTGACTGCCAGATACGATGAACGATGTTGAACGAGATTGTACCGGAGATGTATCGGCATTGGATGGGCGTCGTAGTAGTAGATCAGTCGGAAGTCGATTTCGAAGATTGAGTAATGTCGAACTACGAATCGATTTTGAGTCCGGTGTCTGTTGATAATCGGGTAAATATCGACAATAATAATTTCTCCATAATTTAATCGAATTAATCGATAAATTGACTTGTAAAATTCGATTGGTTTTTTCATTATATAAAGGATTGATGTAGGACTTTTTTTCACGTAAAAATTCCGTCCACATTGACATTGTTAATTCCGAGATTTTCATATCAAAACGATTTTTTTCTGAATTCAATAGAAATGTTCCATATTGACAAGTAAAAATAAAATCAGCGAGAGTGATTAGAAATTTTTCATTGAATTCAAATGCAGCTTCAAACTAAAACGCAAAAATGTCGATCAACACAAATTCGAATCGACAACTTTTCTACTTGTTGAAGAAGTTGATATGTACAATCGAGAAATTGAAGAAAGACAGGCGAACATTCGGAATGAACTTTATTTCCATGTCCGAGACGCTAAGAATTCAAAATATTTTATTTTTTTTGTGATAATGACGACGCTTACTAGGAAAAATTTATGACCAAAACTAATCCATTCTTTTTCGATTAAGATCATATAACCATTGAATGTTCGATAGAAAGGATCGAGTAGCAGCATTGTCAACGAGGTTAACTAAACAGACGAAATTAAATAAATAAATTCGACAAGAAGATTCACATACTTGAGATGTTCGATCCCAACCATCCGAACAATGAACTAACACCGAACGTTTATCGTTTACTATCAATGAAACCAATCGATTTGTTGATGTTAAAATAGCCTTTATACAAAGTAAAGCAATTGTTTAACAAAAATCAAATTTTGTTTTGTTTTTATCTCACTCGAATATGTCCCAACCAAGTTAAACTACTCGTATCATTGATAATGGTGCCTTTCTTCTGATATTCATGATGAATAGCCGTATACAAATCACTGAGACTCTCTCTCATCACATGAATATTTTGTATATTTTGAAATTCTAAATCACAATCGGGATAATTCTCGTAGCCGCCACCTTGCGGTTTATTGACAATAGCGTTGACTTTTGGTCGTGCATCGAGAATGAATAATCTCGAATTATTCGGATTCGTATCGGCAATCGCTTGAAGATAATCTGTATCATCGGAATTCTTCTTATTAAAACCGGTCAATGGTTGACTCGCACGAGAAATTGTGACGTATGTTTCTCGACAAAACCAACTCAATGTCTGCAAATAAAGTTTTTTTTTTCAATCAACGAAAACACACGAATTCATCTTCGAACTTACGGGTAACCGATTTTTACTACGAAATCGAGCAACAGACGGAATTTTTGATGCCTCAAAATTAGCCGGTACGACAACAATATCTGGATAAGTATCACATAACGCATAGCTTCTATTGACTTCTTTATCAATTCTCCAATAAGCATCGCCGAACTCTTGTATACCCTACAATCGCAAATTCATTCGAATGAAGTTTTTGTTTTCTCTCTTTGTTTTACCATTCGAGTGTATTCTTGAACTTTGTTGTAGATAGTCCATCCGACATCGATTTCATTCGGTAGAACGCTTTTCTTATAATTCCAAGCAAAAAATGTCTATTGAAAATAAAGAAGATTTTCAAAGAAGAAAATGTTTGCGTAGATTTTTACACTAAAAAATCGCGGTGGATTGGTAATATCAGCTTCGCAGATTGAAAATGGAAATACTAATCGATACAAATGTTCCAAAAGATTTTTTCGTTGATTTTGCTCTTTTGAATTGCCGAAAAAGAAATGTCGGCCATCCTTGAGAAAATCTTCGCATTAATTTGTCAAATATTTCAATTGACAAAATCATTTTACTTTACAAACAATTTGAAATCCATACGAAGTACCATCGCTTTTACTACGTGCTTGCCCACCGATCTTATCTATCTGACTGATCATACCAACGGGAACATTTACAAGAACCTGTAGGAACCAAAGAAAAAAAAATAGACATCGAATGTTTTGTTTGATGGCAGAGTTTTACTTGAACTGGCTCGGGCAATTTTGTGACGAATAATAAACGATATTTCGTAACGATTAATTCACCTCGAACGATTCCTTTTTTCCCATCAGGAGAAAACGTAATCTCTAAACACGAGTGTTAAACAAAAAACACATCGATTCGAATTCGTCGTTTCTCACCTTCTTTCAATTTCACATCGTCCTCTCCGCGAAGGAAATCAATTGGTATTGACAAGCTTTTCACAGATGCAATTGTTGGCTCACGGTCTGGTAGCGAAGTGACTGCAAGATATTGTGCGTTCGGTACACAACTTCCAATAATACTCTAGATTTAGAAAGAGAAAAACCATCAGAAATCCGAGAGAGAGTGACACACAAAAACCATACAAATGCTATCGGTAAAATATCGAGAGTCTACAAACAACGATTAGTTTGTTAGTGAAAAGCAAAAGAAAACTTACAGCAAGAGCTGATGATGCACTTTGATATGCTGATGGTACGATGTAATCATTAATTGAAGTATCTGTTGGAGTTTGAATATGAAAATTGGCTTGCTCTGTTTCGTAGGATGTTGGCTTGGAATGAACGAGTTTAGCGAATGGACTGACGTGTACATTCTCATGACTATTTGAACGTGTTAAATTCTTCATTATCTCGCGCGAAGTAGACTCGCGAGAAGAAAAAAAACTGAATTAAATTTCGATTAGATTTCGATGTATTTTATGGAATGAATGATGATTGGAAAGATATCTGATGAGTATTGAAAACATATTTGAATGAAATCGATTTCGAATTTCAACGAGTTTTTCGAGAGAAAAAAACTCGTTTTTATTTTATTAAATTTTGGCAAATTTTTCAGCGAAGAATTTTAGTGAATTTTTTTTGTCGACAAACAAAAGATGTCGCACATCAACAAAAACGCATTCGAAACATCCGTGGTTGCATGATATTGACCGGCTGATGATGAGGCCGATTGATTATCATTGCATTCGGATTCATTACGATCGGAAATCTTGGTCGTGGTGAAAATAATCGCGGTTGAACATTTGGCGGACGAATTTGAGGTCGCGAACGACGAAAGGCGATTTTTCTTGTTGAAATTCTCGGGAGATTGTCAGCAGATGAGCTTTTAGTTAGATTTAGACTTGATGCGTTATCAGAAGAAGATGAGGATGAGGAACGAGCTCGATGACGAGGTAAGATATCATATCCAGCATCTAAACGAGCTTTATCGACTGCTTGGAGAAAACTATCGGGTAATTCGTATTTGAATTTTTCGTCGGGTGATTTGGAACGAAGTTCATGTGTTAAGTCTTTGGTGAATTTAATCGTTGAATTGATAAAACGTTGAAAAATATTCGTTTTTTGTTCATCACTATTCTGCATCGTTGATAGCGATCATATGACCGAGTTCATTTCATATGCGTACATCGTTCTGTTCACTGAACCGAGAATAGAAAAAGAAAATGTAAAATTTAAGTCAAAATCATTTTTATCAACATTTTAAAACAAATATTCTCGATTTTTGTAATAAAATGATTGAATTAAAAAATTAAAAAATTAACGCTCCTGGGTGGGCTCGAACCACCAGCCTTCCGGTTAACAGCCGAACGCGCTAGCCGATTGCGCCACAAGAGCACGTTTCAATAGAATTTCACTCCCTTATTTCATTTTTATTTTTCTCTTGAAAATGCAGAAGTTCAAACATCATCATTCGATGTTTCAATTCCGAAATGTTAAACGAGTTATTTATTTGTTTATTTTTATTGAAAATATCAAACCGGGTAAGGAGGTAAAATGATGAAACAATGATTAGACACCCTACGACTGAGGTAAAGCGAGAAAAAAGAAACAACATTAAAATCTATCACAGCTACGAAACACGAAAAGAAAACTGTTTTTATGCAAAAGGAGATTGATATTTGAACAATGATAGAGAAAAAGAGAAAAGAAATAAAAAAAAAAAGAATAGAACGCTCCTGGGTGGGCTCGAACCACCAGCCTTCCGGTTAACAGCCGAACGCGCTAGCCGATTGCGCCACAAGAGCACACTAGGTTAACTTGACGAATTGATATTGTCTCTGGGTGATTGTACGACATGATCGTCGAATGCATCCATGGCGTCCATCGGTGGTTCGGCTTCTTCTTGTAAACGAGCAAATTTACCGAAACCACCGGGAAGAGTTTGTTGTAGACGGTAGTGTGTCTTTCGACGGATCATTATTAATAAAAACAAAAATATTGATGCGAATAGCGTAACAAAGAGAAGAAGAAACGCAATCCAACGTGTTCTAGGCACTTCAGGTGTTGTTTGAGTTGTCTAAATATTGAGAAATTCGAGAATTTATCGAAATTACTGAGTGAAAGAAAATCTTACTGCAGCCGCTGCACCTGCTGGATTTGTATTTTTCGTGATAAACTTCGTGTCATGACTGGCTGTTGTACATGTCGTTCGAAAATGTAACGATCGTGATCGAGCTGGATACGAACAAAGACCTTCGACGCATGTTTCTCCTGATCGACATGCATTATTATCTTTTGCACATACTTCATTCGAACCTGTATACGCTGCTTGAATGAGTAAATAAACATCTGTTGCATGAACTTCTCCATCAAGTAAGCCTTTCAATAATTCCGTTGCTGTATTATAATACTTTCGTTGAAATTCAATTTTATTACTATACGATATTCCATCAGGTCCTTTGAGTTGACCTAATTCTTCAACGATTACATCCAATAGTTTCATATAAAAACCATTCGATTGATTTAATTGATAATTTCCATCATGTATACCCCAATTCTTTGGACCCAAGCCACCGATTAGAAGTGGTTTTTGTTCGAGTAAAATCTCTCGTAAAAATCCCGTTGTTTCATTTCGATTCGGAACTCTCATCTGTTGATCCTGTTGACAAGTATACACTCGAACAAGATCCGTTCGATTATTTTGTTCGATTAATGTTTCATCTTTGCCATCTCTTTGCATTTCAGCTATTGCTGCATTCAATGCATCGAAAAGATCATGACTCGATTGATTTTTTAAACCATACGGCGTCGTTTTTTCGATAAAATCAGGCGCGAGAAGCATGGCTTGAGGTGAGATAATTAACGAAGAGAAAACATGATATTGCGGTCCGAAATCTGCAGCAGCTTTTCCTGACATAATGGCAGCATGAATTGTTCCATCATCGACAGCTTTCAATAGATCTTCTGTATGATCGATGACAACAACTTGTATGTTCGATCTCAAATATCGTTTAACAACATCGCCATTTGCTTGTGAGAGAAAGCCAATTGGATAGGTTTTGTTCGGATTTGATTCTAATAGATTTAAGAATTCATTGAGATTTGTTATATCACATTGACTGATCTGTAGAGTATTTAGAAGAATGCATCCAAGAAAAATATTTTTGAGCATTGCCATTGACCGAAAGTAGATTATGATCTTCAAATAAACGAAGAAGAAAAACAGTGGATTTACGTCGACGAAACAACGACAACAACAACAATTTTATGTGATTTTTTTTCTATTTTTGAGAACAAATATAATAAATACTCTCTCTCTCTCTCTCGTATTAGCCGATAAAATTATCAGAGACAGAAGAAAAAAAAAAGGTGATTTTCTGGAATGAATATTTGCTTTCCTATCTTGTTATTAGACTTATAAAAACAATGAAGAATAAAACCGACAAACAAACACCAAGAACGATTAATTTAAATTTGAGACCACGTCGTTTGTATTCGACAGCTTTGGCTAAGTGTTTATTTCCTTGTTCGATCGACACCGCCGTATTTTCAACATTATATTCAATTTGATCGAGTATTGTGCCCTGAAAATAATCGATCGATGAGGAGAAAAAGCATAAATTCCAATTGAATTTACTTGATTTGAGATTAGAGCTGCGATGTCACGAAAGATTTCATTGACATCTTCGATTGATCTTAATACTTCACGAATTTCTAGGTCACGTTTTTCGAGAAATTCGACATTTTGACTTGTCAATTGAATTTGATCTTCGGATTGTAACTGAAAAATCAATTGATAAAAACAAACGAAACTATCTTGAGAACGAGAAATTCTTACGGATATTTGATCGAAATTTTTGTCCGGATCATTTTGATCGCCGAATGGATTCGAATTCATGTCGATTTCAAGATCCGGCATAATACGATTGAAATTCTCTTTTCGAGCTTTTAGTTCTGAATAAAAAAAAAGCAAATAGTTTATTCATTCGTTTAGTTGAAAATCAACTTACTATGTAAATAGCCCGATTGACATTGCCGAAATTTAATTGTCAGATCTTGTAGAGCACTGGCTGTTGCTTGAACAACATTCGATGACAAACGTTTATCATACGAATTAGTTGCTGATTTCGTTGCTTGATTATTCAGTTGTTGAACTGATGTGTGACAGTTATTTAGCATCTAAAGAAATAGATTTTATTTGCAAACGAAACGATTGAGTCTCAATGTGAGATCATACAGCAGTTATGTCTTTAGTTAACGACTCGATTTCTTTTTCTTCGCTCGAGTTCTCGTCGAAAGCAGGCCGAGTTAAATGTTTGTCATGTAATTGCTGCAGTTTTTTCACTAGAAAAAGCAAAAGTTCAATATGTTCGTTCTTTTATTCGTTCGTTAAATTTACTTCGACTTCGAGTTTGATCGAATTGCAATTGAATTCGACGTTGAGAATCAATCCTAAACAAAAACAAAAATAGTCGATCGAAGAAGAAGAAAAAAACAATACCAAGCTGGAGACGCTCGATTTTCGAATTGAACAACTTCCTCATCTTCATTTTGAATCAATGCTTTTCGATCATCGTCATTCTAAAAGCAAATTTCGAGCGAATGTTCTTTTGTTTTTTCGTCTTACGTCATCGTCGGCACGGAAATTCCGATCGCGTACCGCTCGATTTCGGAATTCCTTGAAGCTGGATGTTAAATCTCGACTAGTCATTTAGCTATTCATCTACAAAAAAAAACAACAACATTAACAACAATATAATATTATATTTCTCTCGCTCCGTCTATCACGTCGAACTTCATTCGTGAAAGTATTTTCAAAGATACGAAGAACAATTATTCACAGAAGAAAAATAAACAGATTAATTCGTCGAATGAAAATTGATGTTCGAATCACTATGAGATTTATGTGCGCCGAACAAATGCGTCAGTAGAGGTGTTTCATTTTTGATTCGCAATTTTCGAATCGACTTCGATAATTGAGGCGAATGGGAAGATAGTTCAAGTGATTGCGTGGACTGTTCGGTATCGGATGAGTCATCCGAGAGGTCGATTTTTGGAAATTCAGTTAATTCTGAAAGAAAAAGACTAAATATTGAACAAAGAAATTTGATGATCAATACCGAGATTGGGCAATTCGAGATATTCATCGGGCTTTTCAGCGCCGATTGCTGGTTCACGTAGAGGAAGTTTACGTTTGAAGTGAATCTATCAAAGAGAAAGTCAATTGTTTTATTAGTCAAATGAAACATTTCATATCGAACTTCTTCGGATATCTGCTCGAGATTATTCAATGCCATGCGATAGTTTTTCTTGGCTTGACTAATTGCTTTTTGTACATCTTCAATCTTGGATTTTTGATTCTAGACAAACGAAAAAAAATGATGATGATTTCCTTCGAAGAGATTTGTACTTTTAATTCATTCTCTGCTTTGACTTTTTCGTTAAAATATGGTTTTGATTTATTAATCGCTCGTGTTAATGATTTATAGAGTGTAACTCGTTGCCGTTCATATTCTTGATAAAGTTTCGATTTTTCTTCATGAATTCTTTCGTAATGTTGTTTATCTTGTTCAGTTTGTCGAACCTAAATCGATAAGAATTACACTTGACTTGAATTTCTCTTTTTTTTTCTCTCGATTTGTTTCGTTTACTTTCAAACTCAAATGTTTGATATACTCTTGCCGAGTATGAACATCGATATTCGATGATTTCGTATCGATTAATTTGTAATTATCTTGAGCTGTGTGATACAATTCAACTGAATTTTGATATTCTTGAGCTGCTTTTTGAGTATCGATTTGAGCCTACGAATTCGAAATGATAATTTAGCAATGCAAATCACTGAAATCTTCAACCTCTTTGGCTTGTTTACAAGCATCGTAGTAAGGTCGTGCACGTTCAACACAACGACCGAGTTTACTGGCAAATGCAGCTAAACGCTGTTTACAATTAGTAAATGTGTCTTGAAACGATTTTTGAGCATGCTGAAAAAAGAAAACAGTTGAATCATTGAATTTCTCAAAAAAAGTCATTTACATCTAATTGAGTTTCGAGATTATTGATTTCGATGGTTGCGTTATTTGCGCGTTCCAATTCGATCTAAATCGAATTTTGATACAAATAAATTTGTCTAATGTATCGAAATTAACCTGTATCCGAGGATCAAGTGGTTCTTCATCGTTTTCAATATCGACATTTTCCTTGACAGTGCACATATCCGACATACATGAGAATTGATCAGAAAAGAAGATGAATATCTTAAAAACATAAAGTCAGGATGTATGAAAAGAAAGGAATCAACTAGAACTAGGAAAGAGAGAGAGAGAGACAAAAAGACAATCCAGAAAAAAAAAAGAAATTCTGTCTAAGCAATCGGCCATTTCCATTGGTTTTTCGGTGCTTCAGCGACAAGTGGTTCCCAGACGCTGTTCATGGTCATTCGACGAACACACATCAATTCATTTTCAGCCTAGAATCATAGAATTTTAATTGAAAGAAAAAAACAACCGAGTCAATCTACTTGAACGATAACTTCTTCGATTTGACCACAATTGATTTTACGTTCGAGACGAGCGATATTGGGCTCCTAGAATCTAAAATCATTGCGATGTTTACACGGTTTGATAACCTACGGTTTCAACATGTTGAAGACGAGAATTAATCGTATCTTCGGTGAATTTTCGAAACGATGATGTTTCAGGGATTTTTTTCAAATCACGGAGAATTTTTCCATAGAGAAGTTTCAATGACTGAAACGGTAAACAAACAAAAATAAATCGTTCGATAATCGATCGTTTTTCAATTTACATAATGTGGATTTTTAGCAACAGCCAATCCAGTTATATTTGTTGTCTATTAAATCAAAGGAGAAACAACAGATTATTGAAAAACATGTACGTTTCGAATCGAATTACTGTACCGTTTTGAGTACTTTTGAGGCCATAAGAAATCGAATTCAATCTACAAAACAAAATGTCGACCAATGTGATAGTTTCTATTAGTGATAAGAATCAATTTGAAATATGTTTTATATACGAATGATATTGAAATCAGCTGTTAATGACTTTAGTGTACATGTGACACGCTGTTTGATACTACGAACTTCAAAATTTAGAACTGGAAAGCATGATTTTTGGGCAATGAGAACAAATAGGACAATACGTCAAATAGATGTCGTTGTTTAAAATCTATTGAAATTGAAATTTTTATCAAATATTCGATAAGCTACACACTCAAAAAGGAAAAAATATTAATTTTTTTTATTAACAAATAAAGATGTCGATAGAGTCGTGTTGCTAGCAGCGCACTCTATCATTGAATCAATCGTTTTCTAGAAAATAATTTCCTATTTTCGACTAAATTCATTGAAATTGTCATTATTCGAATGTTAATATCGATCGCAATCACAAATCTAACAGATCGTAATGGACGTTTCTAAGCATTCGAAATTGCTTATGGTACACACGTGAAATTCGTTTTTCGTTTTACTACAATAGCAATATAAGAACGAGAAAAAAAACTGTACAAGCCGATCTGCTTTGCTGTACTTGTACTAAATGGCATCAGGAAAAGTAAAAGGTGGCCGATCATCAGCTCAAAGTTTCGATTCCGTAGGCGTACGAAAGATTCATAGTCGTCATACATGGGTAAATCGGATTTGTTTGCATTGAATTGTCTATATATTTTCGATTTAAAAAAAAACGATAGAAATTGGAAGGGATTACTCATGGTACAGGACAACCAGTGACACGAAAAGCTGTTCAGAATGTTATCGATGAAGTATCACGAAGAAAAGAGAAATTTCATTGTATGTACGAAGAAGATTTTGTGTTTACAATTGAGGAACATTGTTCTATTTCAGTTTCAAAACAAGAAATCGAATCACTTTGTACTATATTTCGTCATTTTACCAAAGGTGGTGATAAAGGCAAGAAAATCGAAAAGAAATCATCCTCAAACGAAAGACTTCTTTGCTTTTTTTTCAGAAAAAATCGATCGAAGTCGTTTTCGAGATGTTCTACATAATACATTCGACATGACTGATGACATTCTCATGGATCGAGGTGAACACTAAGAAACTTTCTTTTGTTTTATCGTTTCAAATCTTTTCCCTTGATAGTTTTCAAAGCATTCGATCGTGATAATGACAGTCAAATAACCATGCTTGAATGGGTTGTCGGCTTGAATACATATTTACGTGGCACATTGGACGAAAAAATAGCTTGTAAGACTTTCGGGATAAACAAACATGTGAATACATTGTGTTCGTATTTTTTTCGTTTACAGTTGCATTCAATTGCTACTCACTCAAAGGTGAAAAACATATAACACGAGAAGAAATCTTTCAATTGCTTAAAAGTAGTGTTGTGAAAGTATGTTGACTGAACTTATGTGTTTGATGCGTTGTTAAGTACGACGTTTGTTTGTTTGTTTAGCAAGCTGGTGATGAAGATCCAGATGAAAGTATTAAGGAATTAGTTGAAATAACATTGAAAAAAATGGACAAAGATCATGATAATCGTTTGGGTGATAATGATTTTTCTCAATCAGTTCGAGAAGATCCACTTCTTCTCTCATGTTTCGGTCAAATATTTCCCAATTCTCGAGTATGTTTGTCAAACACATACGCATCGAAGAAAGATCGATATTTTCGTGTATTTTTCTACTTCAGTTAGTCGAAGCATTTCTCTATTTTTTTTCCGAAAATACAAACGTCAGACCTCATCGTTACTAAAACTCTAATTTGCTTGAGCATGTTGCATGTCGATAGAATTTATAGATATTGAACATTCTCGTGTTTTTTCTTGCTCAATAAGAAATATTTTCAATTTAGAAAAGACAAGAATTCGAACGAATTATTCAGCACATGTCGGAAGATGTTGTCTTCGGTCAATCGTTTACTCAACATCATTTAGCAGCTCTATTTGACTATTAATTTTTTTGTCTTATTCTCTTAACGGTTTTATCTCTTATCCATTTCATTTTCTTTTCAATAAAAAACAAATAAAATAAGCTAATTCATTCGATCTGTTTCTTCTGAGAAAATTGATTGCATATCGATTTTAGCCAATAGAAAATCTTGACGATTGTGTCGTTGATTATGACAGACATTTAGATAATGTTTCGTCAAATTACAAGTAGGAAGAGATTTAGTTCTATTGAATAGATCAATTCAATTGAAAATTATTTAGATGTGATTGTAGTCCTTTGGTGTCTAGTCAATTTTATACTGTAAGATGTCGAAATACGAAGGTGATTTGTGGAAGTTCATCATTTGTTGAATTTAGTTGTGTTGAAAGTAAACATGATTTTAAAGAGCAAATTAAACAATTGGAAAAACGAATTCAAGATTTAGAAGCTCGGTAAAGAGAAAAATGAATAGACGAAAGAATAAAGAAAAGTTTTTCATTCGAAAATTCTAGACAACAACAGTATCCTGAAGTGACATTTTTGACTTACAAAGATCGTAAACGTATTCTTGTAAATAAAAATCTTCGAAATTTCCAAGATTTGATTATGAATCCTTTTTTTTCTATTATTTTTCTTAGGTTACCGGTGGTGCTGGGTAATGAAATGGTTGAAGAAGATAAATTTTCTATTTTGATTTCAATAAACTAGTTTCGTTGGTTCACATCTCGTCGATCGTTTAATGCTTCAAGGTCATGAAGTAATCGTTGCTGATAATTTTTTCACCGGTCGTAAACGCAATATTGAACATTGGATTGGTCATGAAAATTTCGAATTAATAAATCACGACATTGTCAATCCATTATTCATCGAAGGTATTTTCCTTGAAACACTCATTTCATTTGATAGTTTTTCGTTGTTTCATTCAGTCGATCAAATCTATCATCTCGCATCTCCAGCATCACCGCCACATTATATGTACAATCCAGTTAAAACAATCAAAGTCAATTCAATCGGTACGATCAATATGCTCGGTCTCGCACGTCGTGTTCGTGCTCGTTTATTATTCGCTTCGACAAGTGAAGTCTACGGCGATCCCGATGTTCATCCACAAAAAGAAACATATTTCGGAAATGTCAATCCATTCGGACCGAGATCCTGTTACGATGAATCGAAACGAGTTGCCGAAGCAATGTGCTACGCTTATGCACAACAAGAAGGCATCAGTATTCGTATAGCGAGAATATTTAATACCTACGGTCCACGTATGCATATGAACGATGGACGAGTTGTTAGTAATTTCGTTCTACAAGCATTACAAAACGAATCGATTACAGTAGGAAAAGAGTCGATTGATTGAGAGGTGTGAGGGTGTTTTTTTTTCTCTTAGGTATATGGAAGTGGTAAACAGACACGTTCATTTCAATATGTTAGTGATCTTGTTGATGGTCTGATTGCATTAATGAATAGTAATTATTCAATGCCAATGAATCTCGGTAATCCCGATGAATATACAATCGAACAATTTGCAAAGATAATCAAAGATCTCGTTGGTAGGTTTTTGATTGTTTAAAGAGAAAACGTGATTTTTTTTGTTTGAAGGTTCAAAAGCTGATCTTGTTTATAAAGATCCTGTTGTAGATGATCCCAAACAACGACGACCCGATATAACTCTTGCGAAGAATTGGCTCAATTGGGAACCAAAAGTAAATTCACAATTATTCTCAGTAAAACAACGAAATACAATTATTTTTCTCCTCTCAGATTTCGTTAAATGACGGTCTCAATCGAACCATAGCCTATTTTCGCAATGAACTACTTGTTAAACATCACAGTGAACGTAATGTTTTCTTTCCAAATGAATGGTTAACAACGTCAGATCAAAAACAAGTTAATAAAAACACGGAACTATAAATCTGTCTACTCTCTCTTCATGTATTTGTTTGTTGTTTTTCTGTGATTAACCGATTTAATTCAAATAAAAAAGAAATAGATCTCACTAATTTCCTTGAAAAAGTAAATTCAATACTTCTTTCGTTTAGTTTTGTTTATCTAATCACAATGACTGCTATCGAAAGTCCAATTGTTCAATATATTTTACTCAGACGTGATTTAAAGAAAATGAAAAATTATAACGATGGAGCAATTATAGCTCAAGCATGTCATGCATCGACAGCTGCGATCTATAAATCGATCGATGATGAAATAACAAAACTCTATTTGAACGATCTCGATCGAATGCATAAAGTAACATTAGGTGTTGATGGTGGTGCAGATCAATTGAATGAAATCAGTCAATTATTGAAAGAAAATTCTATTCAACATTATCTTTGGATTGAACAACCGGAAAATATACCAACAGCACTTGCATTGAAACCTTATTATAAAAAAGATGTTGAACAATTCTTTTCAAATTTGAAATTATATCGATAGATCGATTGTTTTAAGAAACAATTTGATCAATCATAGTATGGAGATTTTTTATGTTTGTTTCTATTGAAATAAAAGATCTTTCAATCGAAGCCTATCGATTATATCGAACTGTTAACTGATATGTACATAATAATCATTTCATGGACACGTCCTCTATATTTTATTACTTATTCTATCGAACAAAAGAATAGTCGCAATGGCAAATCAATAAGTAGATGATGATTTACGACTATTCTTGATAGAGATTGTCGATGTATATGTATGTACATTTATACGCCTTGTGTGCATGATAAATAATTGCAATCAATAGATAGAAGACCAATTGATTGAGAAAGTAATAGATGACAAATCGTTTTCTCTCTCTCTTCTTCTTCTTTTCGTAGATTCAACGTTGACATTTAACTACAGAGAATAGATATACTTCTATGTACTATTCGATTGTCGAGATTATTCTCTACTAGCTAATTAACTTGATTATGACAAAAAATGTGCAAATGTATCGCCGCAGTATACACGAGAGAGATTGAGAAAGATGTATGTTGTGCAATGAACAATGCTCATAAGAAATGTATTTCTTCTTCTTCTTTATCACCTTGTTGAACTAATTGACCGAGTTTTATATGCATGTGAGTACGAAAACAGAGTAGTTTGCTTTCATTTTTATATAGTTCATTGTAATCGAAAACAGTTGTGTACCTGTCTTTTAGTTCGAAATGAAATTTAAGTATCCTATAGTAATTGAACAAAGATCAAACATTGATCATTATCCAACAACGACAACTGATCATGTCACATCTACATTTATCTAAATACGAACAGAAGCGATGTAAGAGATAGAATTCTCTTTTGGATCGATACATTCGACGTATGAAATAGAACTTTGATAGACAGGAAAACAAGAAAAGAACATTTGTGTCCAATATTCGCAATATTCATCAACGTGTACCTGTCCCATATGTATTGTATTTTCGAATATTCCTTTGATCATCGTTTTTTTTTCCCTTCTATTCTATCTCAGATATCAATAGAACATCATCATCATCATCTTCGTTCTTTTTTTCTTTCCATTACTCGATGAAAAGTCAATGGCATCTGTTTGCTCATAAATCAACGAAGACCGACGGCGGAGTTACGACGACGATGATGATGATGACAAGGTTATAGAGACATATCTGCCAACAAACATCACTTCTAGCTCGAAAGAGAACTCTTCGGTACATATACATTCCAATAGGGAGAAAGATACATATATATATATATATTGCATATCAATAGTCAAGGTAAATGAACGAGTAGTATCGAATATACTACACTAAAGAGTCAATCAATTTTGTTCATTCGACAGATATGCAGTATCTAAGTTGACAGTTCGTCCTCCTTCTTTTTTTGTTCTATTCTTTTGTGGCATTTCTTTTTCTTTTTTCTCTTCCGATCTCTTGTGTATACATGTACGAGATATTCTGTTTTGGCATCTCGAAACAACTAACTACAAGCTTGTATTCATTTTGATTTGTTTAGAAGAATATCAAAGACATATGCCACGAAAACATAAAACATCCTCATCAAATGGATTAGCAACGAAAAAAATCAAAGATAAACCAACATACAAAATAATCGTTTTAGGCAGTGGTGGTGTTGGCAAAGTAAGTTATCTTGATAATCACGATATTTAAAAAAATTCTTTCTCGTATATTCAGTCAGCAATAACAATACAATTTGTAAAATCATTTTTCTTCTCCGATTACGATCCAACAATCGAAGATTCCTATGTTAAACAATGTCTGATCGATAATCAAATAGCTCAATTAGAAATACTCGATTCAGCTGGTCAAGAAGAATTCAAACCCATGCGTGATCAATATGTACGTGTTGGCGAAGGTTTTCTTCTCGTTTTTTCGTTAACTGATCGTCGTTCATTAGACGAATGTTATAAATTACATCGTGACATATTACGTATTAAAGATACGGATAATGTTCCCATGTTATTAATCGGAAATAAATTCGATATACGTCAAACGGGTATGGATGCTCATGCACGTCTTGCTGCTCATACAATGCATATACCTTATTTCGAAACATCAGCTCGAACACGTTTTAATATCGATGAGATTTTTATTGAACTCGTTCGATTAATTCGAAAGAATAAAGCTTTCAATCAAACAATGAATTCGAATTCAACAGGCAAACAACGAAACACAAAACATTGCTGTTCGTGTATGATTTTATAGAATATATGTTTGTGTTTTGTTGTCAGATTTTTGTTTTGTTTTCGATTATACAAAAAACAACAGATTGAAATAGATGATATTTAACTAGATTTTAAAAAAAATGAATGAATGAATTGCATTTTGAATTGATTCTAGTTTCAATGGAAATTGGTTATCCATGTATATGTACAAATCTTTGTACAGCAAATCATATTTTTCGTCGATCAGCTTATACAAACGAACGATTTCTTGAAATCACAGAAAAGAATCTTATTTGTCTTCAACAAATACTTGAATATAATGTTCAACATGGTTTTTATTTCTTTCGTATTTCATCGCAAACAATTCTATTTGCAAGTCATACCGTGTGTACAATCGATTGGGCAAAACATTTTGCATCGACTTCACGTACTCTCGGTAAATATATGAACAAAGTGCAATAGCTGAGAACGTGTTCGTGATCAATTAGTCGATATAGATCCAGGAAATTATCGATATTTATATGAGAATGCTCAACGATTAGAAACTGATGAAAGTATCAAATCAAAATCAACTAAAAAAAATCTGAATGATTATTTTGTTATTACTAATTGTATTAATTTTATTTATTTTCGCTAAAAAAAATAAATACTGAACCTATTTTTGAACTATAATGAATAGAAACACGATGATTATTCGATGTCTTTTGAGACTTTTTTGTCTATTAGTAATCATTAACGTTTTTCTATTTCTGATTGTCGTATTCTTTGATCTTAGTGTGCTGTCTAAAAATCCATTGATTTGACCTTTTCTTTTTCTTGTCGACTAGTTTTGTAATTAATGAATGCATAGTATTTTTTCCTCTTCATACAGGTAGAATTTACCATTCAATCACTAGTCTTCTCGTGTTCGTCGTTTTGTTTAGCATTTCTTCTCTTCTCTTCTCATTAATACTCAAGTAATTTTTCTCAATCGTATCTAATCTATCTTTCGTGTCGTCATTCTCTCTTCTTCTTCTTCTACTTCTTCTTCTTCTTCTTCTTCTTCTTTTACCAATGCCAATCACTATTATATTTATGTTAAAACTACCTCTTATGAGTAGCTATGCATATGTCGATAGCGTGTCAACATTTTCTGGCTCGATGTTACCTCCTAGGCTTGCATATTTTAAAAAAAATTGATAATATAGATTCATAGAATGAAAGAAAGATGAATCTATCTACCTGATTTATTGATGTTGAAATGATCCGAGTACTAGTGACATTTTCTTTTCTCTTTTCTTATTCTTCTTCTAGCAATACATTAACATCAAGCATTCATTAAAGTAAGAACGACTGGAGCGAACAAGGAAGAAGAAGAAGGGAGGAGCAGACATGCACATATACGCATAAAAACTGATCATAAATCAGGTGCATACTCTCTCAATAAGTCGCCCCCAAGGAAGGAGAATGACGATCGCAAGCTTGAAAAGAATTATTATGATCTCGACGACAGAATTGATTAGATCAGCAAGGTAAGATCAGCATTGCCGTTTTGCTTTCACCTTGAGTGCGTCAATGCACGCGTATTGAGTTGTATACAAAGAGTAAAAAACGATAATTTGCCTTTATACACATATATATATGTATTGATATTGATTCTTTTTATACTGGATTTCTTCGATCGATTGCATACTGTAGATTTAAACTCTTCCTTTTCCCTTTATTTTTCTGTTCTCTTTTTCTGTTCGATTGTTGACACATTGTACGTCTTGTTGGCTGGTAATCGATCATAAACAGCCATTTCCAATAAAGTCGTTATTGTGTATACGTATGTGTGCACATGCTTGCGCGATCACTCGCCAAGCCGTGACTTTGTCGTTGCGTCGATAACAACATGATCGGAACAAACATTCAAGGCACAAAAAAAAGCAGGATAAAAGAACGTGAGAGTGAAAGAGAAATTTTACTACCACCGTTTATCAGTTTGGCCATTTGCTCGCTTGTTCGTACACAGACAAAGACAAGTAAAACAATCAGAACCATATATATATATATATATATTGGCAGATGCAGGTGAATGCGTGTATCTTGCCGTATGTATACATACGAGCACACGTTTCAAATTGATAGTTTTGTCCTAGGACGAATCGATTGAACACATCTTGAATTCTTTCAATATTTGATTGAGAAAAAAAACCGTTTTTCTTTCCAGGATTTTAGATAGAAAAAAAACGGCCGAGAGAGACAGACAGAAAATGATTTAAATAAATAAAACAAAAATTTCCAATGATTTGTTGAACAATGAAGTTTATTTGATTTTTTAAAAACAATTCAGGTAAAGTGTACTCTTCTCAAGCTTTCTCTCTCTATTGCTGACTTCATATCTCTTCATTGATTTTTGTTTGTTGACAGGACACATCAAACTATTATCTTTACCTTTCAGTTCTTTTTCTTGTTCTTCGTTATTTGTCAAGTGTTTCTCTATCTATCTTTTCGAGTTTTACTTTTTCGATCAGTTCAGTATCTTGTTGTTATTATGATTCGAGACGAATGAATAAATAAAGTGATCAAATGATTGTGTAATAAATTAAGACATATATGTATGTATGCAGGTAGATGTTTATTTATTTGTTCTAGAAACAGTTATATTATGTGAAAGTGACCTTTTCGATTATCACACTTTAACTGATCAAATGATCAGTGTGATTATTAAAATGGACTACTTGTTCGCCTAACTCCTTTGTGCGAAAGAAAAATCCAAAAAGGTTATCAACCTTCTTTTTTTTGTTCTTTTTCTTCGCTTTCTTTTCTTTTCTTTTTTTTTCTCTCTCTGTCAGAGTTCGAGAACTAATCATGTAATCGTCACTGTTGACGCTTGTTCTCTAGTTATATGTCGCATAATGATAATAGATCGAGACTTATGTACAGCGATCGCTGTTGAAGAGTATCCTTTTCCTATATCTTCGTCTGTCTTCTCTCGTCTTTGTTTTCTTGTTCTTGTTCGCCTGTGATTAGACATATCTCCTGCGTCCTCCATCGCATCTCTCTCTCTCTCTCTCCCCCTACTCTACTACTTATTGTGTTTGCCGATGATGATACAGATAGAGATATCGCTTTTTCAATATCACGACAACGACAATTTCCGGTAATCTGACTCTATTAGTGTTTTTCAATCGATTCTGTAAGTCTACACCGTATGCATTAGATATTATTGTCTCATATAGTAGCAAGTATTAAAAATATATGATTAAACGTGATGGAATTTCGAAGAAATGAGTTTGAGTGATTGATGTATTTCATTGAATGGTTGAATCTAGTCGATAGATAAATGTGTAGTTACGTACGTTCTTTTCTTGTTCGCTTCTGCTCGTCTTCAGTTTCGAAATGAAAACGAAAGAGAGAGAAAGAAAAATTCCGTTGATGATTGCTTTTATGAAAGAAATATTGCCCATATTCTTTATTCCCTTTTTATGTGATAAATAATCTGAATGAATGATCGACATCAGCCGACAAATATTCTTATATATTGGTATGTATTTCGAAATAAAACAAAAAAAACAGCAGAAAGAAAATCGCATTTTGTATATGTATTTGTTTATTTGCGATGATTGATCTTAGAAGTCTACAGTCGAGTCGATATGTGGTGAAACTTGGCGTCGTGTTTATTGGTACATCTCACGAGGCATTTCGTATCTTGGATATTGACACATATTATATACAAGAGATAATAACAAGAATTGTTAGAGAAACGAACATTGCGATCTCTCTTTCTTTCTTTCTTTCTTTCGTTTATCGAGCTTAAAGAAATAAAGAGAGGTGACATTGACTTGAGTAGCACCACCACAAGACATCGCTGATTTCCTCCTTGAGAAGAGATGCCGTGCCTA
>ERZ778026.220-NODE-220-length-94193-cov-99.238012_pt1 | contig 94193 bp, 90 predicted proteins | sample MGYA00375756_ERZ778026 | MGnify/ENA primary metagenome ERZ778026 (study PRJEB29350, sample SAMN05389820) | bioreactor metagenome | isolation source: Ammonium sulfate bioreactor | place: South Africa: University of Cape Town | collected 2014-02-18 ... | reverse complement strand
TTTTGCAGTACACATAACACTCGGATTTCAATCCGAGGTTTCCGCATTTATTTATAATATTCATCAAAAATATGTTGTTCGTATTGTTCCAATTGAAATCAATGTTCGACATGCGTCGATCGTTGTTCGAGAACTTCATTTTCAAAGTAAAAAAGCAACGAAATTCGGTTGTCTAGTCGGTGATGCTGCAATGAATGTTCATTTCTGGCCTGTTCGTGGTCTGAACACCGGAATGAAATCGGCAATGGCACTTGTCAATCATCGAACTTTGCAATTCAATGATTTCATTGATTATGAAGGTTTTATGGCTCGATTACGTGCACGTGAACAACAAGGTCGTTCCGTTCTCTACGAATACTTAACAATCCAATTGATAAAAACATTGAACCAGCTTCGACATCGAATTGTCTAACAAAATACACCAAACAACTCAATGACAAATTAAAAGAAACAAGATTCAATCTTGAACAACGACCCGATTGGCCACATAAAACAAGACCAGTGACTGATGAACAACTCAACGAAATATGTCGTCGTATTTCTCGTGAAACTGTTACTCAACTTTCCTTAGCAAGTCCATGGCCAACACGTGAAATGAGTGGCATTGAAATACGTGTTCAAGATACATTTCCATTTGATCACAAATTCTTTCTGTCAATACCATAAATACACAACATGACTTCTTCTCCTAACAATGCTCATGTCTTTCAACAACATTTACCACAAAAACTCATTGATTTAATTCCAAATTCAATTGAATATCATACAGTTCATACTCTCAAACAAACACAACAATGGATAACAAATCAAGTCAATCTCAAAAATATTCAACGTCAATCGACTCGATTCAAAGTGATAACTGTGTGGTCTCTCAATGAGAAACATACAGCCATTCATGTTATTCGAACAATTCGCACAAAAATGTTACAAACTCCTTTTCTAATTATTTCACAGAAACATGAAGAAACACGATTAGCACACGAATTTCTGGAAATGAATCAATCAACTCAATGGAATCAAGGTTATTCCGTATCACATCATCAAACCAAACAATTACTTCAAAAATAACCGTTTCTGTCTTCCTTTTCCTTTCTTTTTTTAAAAATATTTATGAGCACTTTCGATGTTTTAAAAAAAATTAAAAGAGAAAAAAACCTAGCTCTCTCTCTCTCTCTCGTCATATTCTATAAGCACACTTTTCAAACGAACAAAAACCGACTGAAGAAAATGTTTTTGAATGATCAATTTTATCTGAGAAAATTGTTTCTTCTTGTTATTTGTATACTTGTCATTTATTTGTATTATTCATCACGACAATTTGCTCATCGATTTGTGTTTCCAAACAATTTGAATGTGTCGAAACGTATCGTTAACAAAATTAGAACAAGAACATTTACTGATTGATTGAGGTGAAGATCGAATTGTTCAACAATTTCCAAATGAAACAATGAAATTCTATCCAATCTTATTCGGATTTGTCGACAAATATTTGCCTAAGAGTCGAATCCGAGAAGTATTCGTCAATAATGAAATGAAACGTGTCGATCTTCTTCCAGGAAATAGTCGAAACATATAAATTTAGTTTTACAAATGAATTCGATTATCGTCGTTGATATCGTTCATCCTATTTTGCCATAACGAAGAAAAAAGGTGGTTGGGATTGTAATCGACATTAGCTCTTCTACCTAAATCGATTCTTTACGAAGCTCAAAATCTCCGAGGAATCAATCGACAAAATCGATTCTATTCGTTAGTTAAACAATTTTATCACCAATCCAAAGTGATTCTTCTCAATGGTGAAGATGAAGGTCGAGATCAACGTCGACAACATTTTCTTCAATGGGGGAATGTATTTTCTCAGGGAGATACCCGATGATTGGAACAAAATTCTATAAAAATACTATTAAACTATTAGATTTTCTTAACATTCGAATCAATTGACGTTTGATTTGTTCATTGATCTTGTTTTCATTTAAATTGACAGTCAAATGAAAAGCATTGGTAACACTAAACGGAATTGTTTTGAATAGACACTGACCACCTTTATCACCAATCTGATTACTTCCAAAATCAATTCGACAATTCGTTCGATGATAACGAAGAACATGACATAGATATGTAATTCCTTCATCGCCAAGATAATTTCCATCCAAATTCAATTGATTGTTTTCTAAGATTTGACTTAAATCTTGAGCAGCTTCATGATTGATTTCATTCGAACTCAAATTCAGTGACATCGATCTGTTGAAATGTTTTAAACCGACACATAACTGTTGAATACCTTCATTGCCGAGACCATTCCAACTGAAATCAACAGTATTCAATGTTGTATTTCGTAGAAGATCAACGAGATATGGAACACCTTGACTTTGAATTCGATTGTGACTAAGATCAAGTGAAATCAATGTTTGACAATTGAGTAAAGCAATGGCAAGTTGTTGAATTCCATAATGAGTCACTCGATTCGAACTAAGATTGAGATAAGTTAATGTTCTATTGGTTTGTAAAGCATCGGCAAGAGATTGAATAGCTTCATCATTGATTTGATTGTGACTGAGATCAAGTGAAACAAGTTGATTGACTTGTAAGATATGGAATAGATATTGAATCCCGTCAACACCGATCTTATTCTTACAAAGATTCAATTTAGTTAATGATTGTCGTTGATTGGTTTGTAAAGCTCTTGCTAAATATTGTATTTGTTTATTATCAAATCCGTTCGATTGAAGTTCAACAATTTCCAAATTCTATTCAAGCAAAATTTCAAATGAAAAAGTAATCTCCTATATTTTTGTTTGTCTACCGTATTTTGTTGAATTATTTGACACAAATAACATAATGCATCATCATTTGCAGATTGATTTTTTTCCCATTTAATTCTTTTCAATGTCTATCATTGAAACATAAAAGAAAAAGACGTACAAATAAAAGAAAATGTGCATACTGTTAGATTTTGTAAGACATGACCGAGATTTGTTCGATTTCGGTGATTGATGATGAATCCACTGAAATTCAATGATGTGATCATCGTCGTATCGTGTTGTAAGACATCAATCAACGATTTGACAATGGGTAGACGATGATCTTCATCGGGTTCATTGTCTTCGTCAATATCGATTTCATTCTGTTGATTTGGTTTGTCATCACATTGATTTCCATGGAGTAGAAGTGTCATTGGATGGTTTAGAAAAGTAGAAATCACATTTTGAATTCCTTGCTGACTGATCTTATTCAGACTCAAATCCAATGTATTTAATGTCTATAACAATGAAATCAAACAACATTGACATTAGAAACGAATTGAATTGTTATTAAATAACTGTATTATTTTGGAAAGCATTGATTAAATATTGAGCTCCTTCATCGCCAATTTTATTCTCGCTTAACTTCAATGTTACTAATGTCTAATCCAAAAGAATATAATTATAATATAAGATCAATTATTCCAAATAGAATTTACTGTATTATTACGAAAAACATCGGAAAGACGTTGAACACCTTGATTACCAATTTTATTTCGACTTAAATCAAGTGAAGTCAATGTCTAAAATGATCACACACAACAAAAGAATTCGTTCGTCAAATTGAAATTGTTACAATGTTACAATATTAAATTTGAGAGCAGCAGCAATGAGTCGTGTATCTTCATCGACAAGATCAAAAGATGTCAATGTAATTGAATGATTTGTTTTTGTTGTTTGAAAAAGATTAATAATTTGTTGAGCTTTATAAATTGCACTATTAGCAAGTGCCACTCGATTTCGAACAGATAACTTTGTATATTGTAAATCATCAGATAAATATCGAGCTCCAATTGCTGTGATTCGATTACCTTCGAGTTTAAGTATTTCAAGAGTCTAAAAATTGAATTAAAGATGAATGAAATAGTTGTTCTATTGTGCATACTGTATGATATTGTAAAACATGAGCAAGAGATTGTGCTCCTTCATTTCCAATTGAATTATATGAAAGATCAATATTAGTGATCGTTTGATATGGTGACATGACTAGAGCTTGAGCCAAAGAGTAACATCCATTATCACCAATTGAATTCGAACTAAGATTAATTGTTGTTAGAGTTTGATTTTGTTTCAATGAATTAGCTAATGACAATGCGCCTTGATCTTCAATTTGATTATTAACAAGATGAATAATACGAATACTTTCATTTGTGTTCAAAGTTTTAGCTAAATATTTGGCACCTCGATCTCCAATTTGATTATTTGACAAATCAAGTCGAGTAATCGTATGATTATTCCATAAGACATGACCAAGATATTTCACTCCATCATATCCAATTCGATTACTTGATAAATTCAACGACGAAAGACTCTATTTTTATTTAATTACATACGTCAATCAACAACAACTTCTGTACGAGATCTCTTTTACCGTATTCATAAGTAAACTAATTGCTAAATGTTGAGCACCGACAGTTCCAATATGATTACAACTCAGATCTAATTCTGCCAATGCCTAGAGAAATAGAAATCGAAATGTGATATTGATTGTGGAATTCGACGTACAATTGGATATTGTAAAGTTTGAGCAAAATGTTGAATTCCACTAGCACTGATATGATTGTTCGAAAGATTCAATTTGATCAATGTACGATTTTGTCGTAAAGCCATACTCAAACATCGAATGCCAACATCTTCAATTTGATTACTTCCTAAATCAAGTGTTGTGATTGTATTTATTCGATTCGATTGTAAAGCTTCAGTTAAATGTTGAATTCCATTGGATCCAATTTGATTACTCGATAGATTCAATGTTGTTACAAATGCATAATTGAGTATTGCAACAGACAGATATTGACATGCTTCACTTGTAATTTTATTTGATCCAACATCGAGTTGCATCAATGTCTATAACGAGATATACGTATATTCACACAAAATAAGAACGAACAAACAATCGAAACCTGATTGGTGCGTAGAGCTTGAAGTAAATATCGGAGACCATCATCTTCAATTTGATTCCAAGAAAGATTCAATTCAGTCAATGTCTAGACAAAACGAACCAATTGAAATAAGAGAGAGAAAGAGAGAGAAAGACAGATTACAGTATTATCCGAGAGAGCTTCAGCTAAATGTTGTGTTCCTTCGCAAGTGATTTCATTTGCTCCAACATCAAGTTTGACAATTGTCTAGAAAAAAAAATGATTTAAATATCGAATCGTAGATGTATGATACCGTATTTGTTCGTAAAAGATCAGCTAGATATGCACAACCTTGATCACCAATTTGATTCTCTCTCAGACATAATCTTGTCAAAATCTACATTGAAAAGAAAAGAATATCGAAAAGAAAACCAATAAGATTTTACTGAATCATGTCGAAAAGCTTGTGCAAGATATTGTGTTGCTTTATATCCAAGTCGATTATCGGAAAAATCAATAGATTGAAGTGTTTTATTATTAATAAACGCATTCGTCAGTTCTTCGACACCTTGATCTTCAATTTGATTCGAACTTAAATTCAATTGAACTAAGACTCGATTATTTAAAAGAGCATCAGCTAAATAATGAGCTCCTCGATGTCCAATATGATTCTTCGATATGTCGAGTATTGTTAACATCTATAAACAATCACATTTCAAATAAATATCGTCATCTTCAACTTTTATACTGTTGCTTTTCGTATAACTCGAGCAAGATGTTGCGCACCTTTATCTTCTATTTGATTATTACTCAGTTCTAATTGAACTTTTTTCTTTAAAAAAAAAACAAAGAAAAGTAATAAAATGAAATGATCGAATAGAAGATATTATTGTCTCACTCGAAATATTTCACTTAATGGTTCATGATAAACATAATTCTCCGTTTGTTTGATTGTTTCATTCGATGATTTAATATTGATTCGATCTGCATCGAATACTTGTTGCCAATAGATTTCAGCAATTGTTTTCTTTCGATCCAAATGACGAACATCAATCGAAGGTGTTGATTCATTTTCATCACGAATCTCTTCACAAAAAGCAAAATGACGTAAAACATATTTGATAATCATGATGAAATAACACAACATATTCAATGGAGGAGGAAACATTGTCTTTTGTTCGTATTCACTTATTAACCAGAAACGTTGATATCGCCAATATTCATTCGATTGACTTTGAATACGTTCGATTTTCTCACTACAATTCGATTTACTTTCAAAGATATTCAACAAATCCTATTAATTAATTCTACTTAAACATTGCAACGAGAACATTGAGAAGTAATAAATTGGATATAACTGTAAATAGAATAGCATAGATAAAAATAAATGTACCTGGACCATCTTTTTCTAAAAACACAAAAATCAATCGAATTGTATCGAATTCGATGAATGTACCGCTAACAAAACTATCGAATGGTTCTGCTATTTGTCCAAAAACTTTCCAAATTCCCCAATCGATGACATCTCGTAAGATTGGCCAACTCCATGATGATCTATTTGTTTGATTCGTTTGATTGTGATCAATAACATCATTATCCATATGTGGCATCAACGACCACGACGCGATCGAAAAACCAAATAGAAAAACAAGAATAAAACCAGAAAACATCAGAAGAGCATCTTTCGTCTATACAAATAACAATTGACGTTATGAAACGAGCCGATCAGAGACAGATTTACCATTGCATAGATCATCACTAATTTAGGTCCTAAGACTTTATGTGCAGTAAATAGATATAACACTCGAGTATACCAAATTATCAAATCAATTGACATCAAAATTCTATTCGCAACTTCAACAAATAAAACACCATTTTTCAACGAGATTTTACTTTGAACAAATAAAAACAAGTTGATTCGTCGAGAAACGAGTTGCAAATGCAAGCGAATAAAGAGAAATGCCTGCCCAATCGACTGAATTCCATTGATTTTGAATATAATTATAATGTTTTCGATTTTGAATAAAATACTACAACGAAACGAAATTGAGAAGAAAACTACAAAGAAAAGACAATTAACTTGATAGATTTCGTCGATCAATAAACCAAGAATACAAATATGTAACATCAATTCAGTAATTGAAATCTTTTGATCATGATCAACATTCAATGGATGATAATTCTCAAGAATGACATAGCTGAATAACGAGAGAAATACAATGAAAAACAACTAAAACAACAGATACGACTTGTTTTTTTTTTCATAGAAAACAAAAGATTTACAAGATTATAATAATAATGGACGACTGGTGCATTGTAGAACCATTCGATTCGTTGACGAATACTTGGCATTTTCCTTTCAATTTGTTTACTTTTCTCAGATGTCAATGAATTAACAACAATTAAATTACAAATTGATGGTGTTTCATATTCCTAAGAACAAATCGAATCTATGAAAATGTAACAATATAATTAGTTTACCAGTTTAAATTGATCAGACATTTGTTTTTTATTCTTATAAAGTGACGGTAGAAATATGGGTGCAATTGGTACCAATGGTAGAATCAATGATGCAACAAAGATCTACGTAAATCAAGTCTACAATTGATCGATTGTTGATCTATGAAGAGAATTACCCAAATTGGAACTGATATTTTGAATAATTGTTGTCGATAATCGAAATGATGATACCATTTATCTTTCAAATATGCTTGAACTGTGTTACTCGCTAGGAAATGATAACAATTGGCACGTTGGGCGACATCCAATGGGGAATTATTATAGAATTCAACAGCTCGACAATTGAGTAATTTGAGACCAAGAGCATTGTCTTCAGCAAAACATGTATCAATTATATTTCGAGAATGTTCATCGAATTTCCTTTACAACGAAAACAAAAAACACACGATTGAAGAAAGACGAAAATAAAATATGAATTCACTTGGCCATCTTTTCCAGACTATCTCGATTTTGAATATCTTTTTTCATTGCTTTGAAATAAATTTGCGTTGTAAGTAGAGTAGCAATTGTTTGAGTCTAAACAAATCATTCAACAAAAAGAAAGAAAACAAACAATCGAATCGATTCTACTCGACTCTTCGAACAAAGATATTTGCCCATGTCGATTCGTTTCATAAATATAAACCAAAGATAAAGTGCTTGAATACGACGTTGTTTATGAAATAATTGTTGAAATTTGTTGATGTGCCAATATTCGTCCGTTGTTTGTTGATCAACTGAATAACCTAAATATTCTTGAAGATAACCATTGTATAATGTTAAGATGTATCTCTTCAATTCATCGATTTTAACATTCGTCGTCGATGGATTGGATTCGATCACAATCGATTGTTTAAGGCAAAGAGCATCTTTATGCTAAAACAATTTCGATTCTCTTGTTTTTCAAAACAAAACAAGAAGAAAAATAAAGTTTACAATTGTATTTGTACAAATAATCGCCAATTGTTCATCAGTTAACATTTCAATGGATGCTCCATATTTGATTAATAAACGAACAAAATCAACTTTATTTCGATACAAAGCTTCCATCAGTAGTTTTTGTACGACAGGAAATATCTCGAGAGGAAAAAAAAATGTCAAAATTTGAATATTGAAAATGTTTGTTTTTACTGCATTTTTATATCGTTGCATATCATGTGTTAACACTAATGTTTTCTGTTTTCGATCAGCTAAAAGTTGTTGTGCTCGATCATTTTTATCCCAAATCTTAAATAGAAAAGAATTCATGGTTGTATGAGATCGAATAATAGAAATTTACCAAACACCATTCCAATTCTCCAGCTCGAATGTCCGGTGAAAAGAATTTCTCATAATTATCAACACGATATCGAATAGTTGTTAACATCGCATCAGCAATTGCATCGGATAATTGACCTCGATGTTCAATGGCATCAAAAATAACAATTAATTCTTTCATTTCATTTAATAAATGAACATAATTCTGCGTATCATTTTCTTCTTCTTCTTCTTCTTCTTCTTCGTCTGAACAAAATATTTCTAATTCGTGAATACATTCTTCAATATATGTTTTCTCCCAAAATTCAGTTAATCCATCGACTGGAGGTAATTTTCGACATAATTGTACAATAATATCTGCTATTCCACCTGTATCCTTCCAATGACAAACAAAAAGTCAACTCGTCGTATATAAAGACAAAAGCAAATGAAAAACTCGTACTCGAACAACAACAAGTGGAATTCCATTTTTTAAATTGTCACAAATAGCAACTAATGTAGTTCGATCACCACCTAATAATAACATGACAATTGGAATATCATTGTCAAAAACTAATCAAGAGAAAACATAGATAGAATTAGTGATAGAAATATGTGTGTCGATTACTTGTTCTTTCCAGGATATGACCTGTGAGAGGCGATCGTATCACTTCACTAATACTCAATTCATGTTCGATACAATTACGTTTTAACAAAATATGTTTCATATTTGAATTTGCTTTTCCATCATCGAATAAAATGAAATGAGTTCGATTCAATTTCGATTGTTGAATTAATTTCTCGATTTCAATCGAATATTTCCAATGTGAAAAACCAATACAAGGAACATTCAATCCACATGTATTTGGATGGAATGCATTTTCAACAAGTTCAATCATCGATTGATTATTATAACACATTGTTATCCAAAGATCTAGAGAGAGAAAAACATCACTTAGTAGCAATCGTATGATGAAAATCAAGAGAAATTGACTTGCTATTTTGACTGTATTGGTGAGACCACGTTGAATGGCATGTTCAGTTTCAACTTGAATACTTGATTTCACTTTCATTTGATTATTCGAATCACCGAGTTGAATCGATAAGATAAAATCAGGACGAGTCAGTTGATATCCTTCAATTAATTTTGAAACAACAAAATCTTTGCTTTTCTCAGCAAGATGAATATACTATACAAATCATTTCGAATATTTCATTTTCTTCTCAATTCTACGTATATTTACTGATGGATATCGATTGATTTCATCTATTTCATTCACATTGTTCAATTTTAAAAGACCGAATTCAGCTGGTTTATCACTGAAATCATTCAATTGAATATTGAATGTTTTTATAATCTATCAGAGAGAGAGATCAGTGAAACAAAAGATTTGAGAGAAAAGAAAGATATTAAACTTGATCTATTCGATTGTTGAATTGTAATAAGTTGAATGAAGAAAAAGAAGGAGACGAATCGATTCGTATTTGAAAGTCTTTGTTTTCCATGATTATTTGTAGTTAATGTCAAAGTGAATTAGTTTGTATTGATGGTAAACACATGACATATATCACTAGACGATCGACATGTCATCAGAGATATTTGTAAAACATGTGTCGTTATTGTTCGTTTCCTATTAATTGAATGTGTCGATCAGTAACATTTCGATCTCTTCTCAATTCAATTAAATATGAAATTTAAGACAAAAGGTCGAAAAAAGAAAAAGAGAAATGGCAAATGTATAAGATTCTCATTTGGATAATAGTCGTGTTTAAGAGAAAAAAAGAAGAGAAATAAGTTCAAATGAATTTGAAAGTCGCAGCAATCATCAAATGATCAGATGGATGTTTTTCATCGGGATACGATCGACCTTTGGGATGATTTGGTAAAATTAAAACTTTGTCAACGAGAAGTTGACCTGCAAAAAAAATATAATCCAATGTTGCACAAAATGATGGAGATTTTAAAGTTGAAGAATAATTTGTAAATGCTGGTTCAGACCCATTCAATTCTTTATAAGCACTTCGAAACACGTGATTACTCAATGGTCGATAATTGATTTGATAATTACTTGAACGTGGTAAACGATCATTGATAAAACCTTGTTGAGTGAGAACAGAATAATATTCATCTTGAGGTTTTGTATTAAAATCTCCTGCAAAAATAAGATTGACTCCGTTGGCTAATTGAAAAAGAATATCTTTGACAACGGAAGCATGAATCATCATGACAGAAGGCATTTGAAACATAGCTGGCATATGATATGTACCAATACATAACGGAATTCCATCGATATAAACATGTAAACACATTAAAACATTTCGTTTCATCATTGCAATTTGCCATGGATCATTTGGATCTTGTCGATGAGTCAACATCATTTTCAATCGTTTGAATAGACTTGACTGTTTGTCGATCAATCGTGTACGTAGATATTCACCTATTTTTATTCGAGAAACAGACGTGACTTTCATCGTTTCAGGAATGGCAATTGCAATGCCCATGTAATCATCGAATTCTTCACCATAAAGATCAAATAATAAAATATATTTCAATTGATGAAACAATTCTTTTAATTCGGGTAAAGTTTGTCGACAAACTTCTTGTAAACAAACAATTGTATTTCGATTATAAACTATTTCTTGTTTTAAATGAAATCGAATTAAATCAAATCGATATGACCAATTCAAATATTTTCTTTCGCATTCAGGATAAAATTTCGGTTGAGCCAATTTCGGCACCAATAAATTATATGAAACGATACGAACTGTCATTTCGAACAGATTTTTATTGCAAAAGAACACGCGCACACACACGTCTCCTTGTGCAATCAAAAGCAATCAAACTAGACCAGTTACGCATCAGAGAACAGATACACTCATTTATTATATCTATTCAATATTCACAAATAAACAAACAAACAAAATAGTCAAAGTATTTTATATTTAACTATTAACTTGACCTGTAGCTATAAACCATAATGAACACTTCAATTGAGTGATTCGAGTACGAATTCTCTACGATAAACTCTACTCTCAAGAATATATTCAAAACAATGTAGTGACAAATCTTTGTTGTTGCCAAACAACGGTAATTGTTTGATAGAGGGTGAGGGTGAGGGTGTTTTGATGTTTCGTATTTCTTATTAATTAAAAGAATGTCATCATAGTATCAAAGATCTATTTGACGTCAAAAGATCGTTTTTCTGTTTGCAGTGAAATAATCTAATAAATTTGTGAGTAGAAGTCAAAATGAAGTTTGACAAACAAGGTGTTGTTTATATCGATGATGTTTTTGTAAGTCATTTGTCAAACGAATAAAAGGATAAAAATGATATTGAAAAAGATTGAATTGTGTCGAATGACTTAGCGTTCGAATTGGATTGAGTAAAGCTTGAACAGGATCTTGATTGACTGAAGGCATTTCACATTCGAACATTTGTTTGGGAGAACGATGACGCCAAAAATAATAAAAATTCGATTGATTTCGATGTGTTCGAAGAGTCATTGAATGTAAATAAGAAATATATTGAGTAAAAGCATTTTCAGCTAAAACACCTTGATTCGCATAGATTTCATTGTCAAGTAATTCATTTCGATTTTGTTTCGAACGATTTAACATTTGCAATTGAATCGAATGAAATTCATTGATCCAAAATGAACAATGATCTCGATGACAATCTCTTCCATACCAAATATAAACACAATCAGACGATAACAATCGATTTTCAGTCAACGAATCATTTCTCAAGAGAACACGAATTATATTATAAACATGTTTTAATTTATAAACTTTCAATTGTTCATAATCAACAAGTTGTTGAACAAATGGTTCTGCCCACAGTTTCCATTGTGAATTATTTTGAATTAACATTGAAATGAAAGGTAAATTCATTCGTTGACTATATTTGGTCATTGCAATGGATCCACCAATTGCAAATTGATCCGTAATTCCATACCACCATTCACACGTAGGAACAAATAGAGATATTTCATGATCTAATGAATTTAAATTGGAATCGTTTCGAGGAATATAAATAAAATCATAGAGTAAACCTCCATTCCAATATCGATTGGTTGTTGATGTTCGATGTAAAAGATTGAAATGAATTGGATTGTGAAGATGAAAAGGTTCGATTTGAAAGAGATCTTGCCAAAGATTAGTTTTCATGAGATGATCCATTCGAAGTCGAATAATCCATTGATATTTTATGTTTGACTTGTTTTCATAGTTGAGTCGTGCATGATTTGCTCGTCTCAATGAATCTAATTGACCGATGAGAGATAATGGTTTCGATTCACTATCATAACGATTGCCAATCAATCGAACGATTTCCGTGTAATTCCAAGGTTCACTTAAATTCATATTCAATGGTTGATCATCGATTTCAATCGATTGAATCACATCATTCATCAGATCAACATATTCATTGTCAATATTCAAATATCCATGAAAATAATCAATTGTTGATTGAAATCCTCGATGGATTTGCGTATGTTGATGTTCGAATTTCGGTGTTTTCCAATCGAATTTGCCCGTGGATGCATGTACGAAGATATGAACATGATAAGGACTTGGAATAAGTAAATTCATTAAATGAGATTGAAAAACTAAACTAAACGAACGAATTGTTCCCGAATACAAAATTGCAATATGACCACGTGAAATACTTTTCAATTTCAATTCATTCTTCGTTCGTTTCGTTTGTTCAAAAGAGATTTTCAATTGACAAATGATTGTTAATAAACAAATCAATCCTAGAAAATAGAATATTCGAACATTGAATCGTTGTTCCATTTTCTTTCTCTTTGCATCGAATAATGTATATCGATTTGTATAGTAAATGGATCAATAAAATCTCCATTTCTAAGAGGTCGAAGTCATTATATAACACATTCGCGTTCTTTTATCTTGAAACGATAGATGTTATCAAAAAAAAAGAGGCACGTTTTTGTTTTTTTTTTTCATATCTAAATGTTAGCTTTGAGTTTATTGTTGTTATTAAGTGTTAAATGTTCATTATTAAATGGACGAACATGGGATGAAGCGATTGTTTTATCGAAAAAATTCGTTGATCAATTGAGTTTGTCTGAGAAATGTTCATTGACAAGTGGTGTTAAAGGTCCCTGTGTTGGAAATATTGAATCGATTGCTCGTTTAAATTTCAGTGGAATGTGTTTTGAGGATGCTCCATCGGGCGTTGGTGATGATACATTATGGTCAACAGCATTTCCACCTGGAATTCACATAGCTGCAACATGGGATCGAGATTTATTCTATCGACGTGCATCAGCTATTGGTCAAGAATTTCGTGGTAAAGGAATTCATTTTGCTTTAGGTCCAATGATGAATATCGATCGAAATGCTCGACATGGTCGAAATTGGGAAGGTTTTGGTTCCGATCCATATTTATCAGGTGAAAATGCTTTTTTCTACATTGAAGGTGTTCAAGATCAAGGTGTTGTTGCAACAGCTAAACATTTTATTTGTAATGAACAAGAAACACATCGTCAAGATGGAAGTTTACATCGAAGTTATTCATCGAATTTAGATGATAAAACAATGCATGAAATCTATCTTTGGCCATTTGCATCGAGTGTTTCAGCAGGCGTTGGTTCCGTGATGTGTTCCTACAATGAAGTCAATCATATACCAGCTTGTCAAAATAATGAAACATTAAATGGTCTTTTAAAAGATGAATTAGAATATCTTGGTAATGTTATGTCTGATTGGGGTGCAACAAAATCAAGTGTTGAATCAGTTGTTGGAGGTTTAGATATTGATATGCCAGGAACAGATGGATTCTTTGGACAAACATTAATTCAACTTGTTCAACAAGGTCAAATCTCTGAAACAAGAATCAATGATATGATTATTCGATTGTTAACACCATATTATCTTCTTGAACAAGATCAACAATATCCAACAATAGATATTGATCGAGATACAACATCGAATCATTATCAAATCAATTTGGAATTAAGTCGAGCAGGAATGATTCTTTTAAAGAATACGAATCAAATTTTACCATTGAATATAAGTGTAGATAAAAGTTTGTTTATCTATGGTGATGCATCGAGTCGAGCTAAATATGGTTTTGGTGTTGAAGGCGAATTAGAACATGGTGGTGCACTTTATGAAGGTGGTGGTTCAGGTTTTGTTCAACCAACATATGCCATTGATCCGTTAACTGCACTTATTATCAAAAGTCGTGAATCCCATCTTCAAATTCGTTATATAGCCGATCAATCGGATTTTATTCTTATTGAATCATCATTTCGATTTCGTGGTTTTCATCAATCGAAATGTCTTGTTTTCATTAGTGCATTTTCATCGGAAGGTTTCGATCGATTGGATTTATTTCCTGCATCTAATGGTGATTTACTTGTTAAAACAGTTGCTTCACATTGTTTGAATACAATTGTCATTGTCAATAGTGTATCACAATTGAATTTAGAAGCATGGATTCAACATCCAAATGTGACTGGTGTCATTTGGTCGGGAATGCCCGGTTCAGAATATGGAACAGCTCTTGTTGATATTCTCTTTGGAGATTATAATCCCGGAGGCAAACTTGTTTTTTCTTTAGCAAAAAAAGAGCAAGATTACGGAACTGATATTAGTTTAACATTTAATTCAGATTATACTGAAGGTGTTTTCTTAGATTATCGACATTTTGATAAATTTCAAATTGAACCAAGATTTTCTTTTGGTTTTGGTCTTTCTTATACAACATTTTCATTTGCACAACTTCTCATTAAACAAATCAATTCGACAACAAATGTTTATAAACAAAAACGAATGAGATCATATTCGAATTTGGGAAGTTCAACATTATTTGAACCAATCTATGAAATAACATTTACTCTAACGAATACAGGACAACGATATGGATCACAAGTTCCACAGCTTTATCTTAGTTTTCCTTCAGAAGCAGAACAACCTTCAAAGATTTTACGAGGCTTCGAACGAGTTTATTTACAAGCTGGACAATCGAAAAGTATTTCTTTGATTTTAATTGAAAAAGATATTTCTTATTGGAATGTCAATCAACAAAAATGGATGATTGCCAATGGAAATTACACTGTTTTCATTTCAACATCAGCAAACAATCAAGATATTCAACTTCAACAATCATTTGTCATTTCGAAATAAATTAAAAATATGTCAATACAAGTGAACCTAAAACACAAAAATTCTTTTGATTTACAAATAAATGAAAACTTAAATTGACCTTGATCAAGTTGAGATTGAATTGTTAAAACAGCATCGTGAATTGCTGCAAAAACAATTCGATCATCAGTTTTCTTATAGAAATCCATTGATTGAAGTGTTTGACGCATATCATCTACATAACAAAAACTATAGTCCATTTTCAATTCAAATCAATTCATTTGACTTACATCGACATTCACTCAAATACATACGAATTTCGCGTTTTTTTAAATCATTATAAATCTTTAAAATAAACAATCAAATCAAATCAAACCAAGATATGGAATTTATTTACTTCAATAAGAGTTTTGACAGCAACTGTATCAATAAAATTCATTGGCGAACAATCGAGAATAACATATTGACAAATATTCTCATGAGTTTCTTCTAATGTTGTTTGATTTCTCATTGAAATCAATGGTTGTTCTTTTATATTAATTCCAATTAATTCATAAAATTTTCTTTTAAAAAACGGTGTATTACACGCATACAATGAACCATAGAAACGAACGATTCGAACATTTCGATATTGTTGAGCCTTTGCAAGACAAAAATATTCTATTTTCAATCAACATCCTCAACTATTTGACATTAGATTTCTTACCGATGGAAATAATTTAATATTCTTGTAAAATTCTGTTTGACCAACTCGACCAAGAACAGCAAAACGAGGTTTTTGTGTTCGAACTGTATTTAAAAAGAATGATGAACCTAAACCAACATATAAACCAATATCAACATCACTTAACACAACTGTTACAAATGTTATTGTCCAAAGAATCTAAACATTCAAATTCAATTGAAGAAAATCAAAAAAAAACAAACGATCAATTTGTTACGCATTCATAAGAACTTATTCGATAATAGAAGAGAAAATCTTTGATTTGTAATAACATTCCTTTTAAATTAACAAGAATAATAGCAGATAAACAAGCCATTGGTAATGATTCAATTAATGGAGATAAAGCAACAATAAATATCAAAACAACAACACATGAAATTACATTCAACAATTGACTTTGACCACCGGCACTTTCGGCCATTACACTTCGACTTAATGATGCACAATTTGGATAACATTGAAAAAACGAGGAAAACATATTCGAAAGACCATAAGCAAATAATTCTTGATTCGAATGAACTTTATACGAATGTTTCTTGGCGAACATTTTCGCTAAGGAAATATTTATACATAAACTCACTGCTGATATAGTTATCATTGGTAAAATTAATGAAGATATATGTTCAAATGATGGAACTCGAGGAGATGGAAGACCACGTTGGACTTTACCAACAACTGATACATTATTCTTCGATGACATTTTTGTTAAATGAGATATCAATGTTCCAATAATTATCTATTCAAACTATAAAATGAATATCGATCGATATTTATTATTCTTCGATCTTACTAAAAGCAATTCAATTGGAATAGATATTCGAATCTTTGATTTATATCGATTATTCAAATACTTGACTGTATATAATAAAACAATTGAACTCAATGAAATGCCAGTTGTTACCCAATTGATCTTTGTAAAGATTAATTTTATCACTTTTATATAAAATCTTGGTAATTTGAAAATAGTCGGTAGATTCGATGGACCTTTAACACCAAATATTGTTGCAATTTGACTTGAAAACACATGAATAGCAGCACCTGTTGTAAATCCACTTATAAATGGTTCACTTAGATACGTTGTTACAAAACCAAGACGAAATATTCCTAAAATCAACTAAAAACAAAAGGAATTCATTGTTTGATTTGAAATAAAAATGTAATTGAACTTGAATAAGGCCAACGAAAAAAGCAAGTGTCGTTACAACGCCAACTTTCTCATAAAGAATTTCATTTTCAATATCCGAAGTGAAATTAGTTTGATTGATTTTATCGAAATCAATCTTTCCAAGTGCTTGTGATGTCATCAACGACATAATTGCAAATGTGCCCATGGATAAATGTGGACATGTTCCAAATACAATATAAATTAACACCGGGAAAAATGATACATACAATCCTTTAAAACAAACTTAGCTTTTTCAAACAAAACAAAATAGAACAATCGAACCATAGACAGCAGATAGATTAGCTAAAACTCCATAGGCTATTCCTTGAGGAATATGCATCACTGCAACAGTTAATCCAGATATAAAATCACCAAAAAGACTTTTTTTTATTTGATATTGTTTCATTGAACGAATGATTGGAAATCGATTGATAAAGAAATTCAATATTGAAATGTAATTCAATTGATGAAATGATTGTTGCAATTTTTGTTTGATTGTTTGACGTGTTGGAGTTATTCCATATTGATCAATTAATGATTGAAGACGAGGACGACGACTCCAATGATCACTTTCATCAATAATATTTATTTCCATCAGTGTGATATTCACTTCGACAAATTTTAGGAGACAACACACAAATGCAAAGAAAATCATTCTATTAATATTCAAATGCAGTCAACCAGAGAGAAAAGGTTACAAACACAAATGTACCGACTGTTTTTCTCATTTCAAAACGAAAACGTCATTAAAATCCATTTGATTTTCGACACATATATCAATCGCTTCCTTTTGTTAAATGAATTCATGACTATTTTTCGATTGTGGGAATCATTCTGATGCATTCTTTTATTTCAACAAATTGAAAACAATTTTACAAATCTTTTAGTTGACACAAACAAATCATTTCAGAGTAGAAATCAGATTATTGACTAGTTATGTATCTTTGACAAATATTGACAATTTGAATGCAAAGAAAATTACAGGAAACTAAAAATGTTTTACAAAATAAAAATAAATAAATGATCAACAAAATATTTACTTGTGAAAAAAACGTGAAGATATCGAAAACTACAAAAATTATACAAATCGAAACCTCTTCGCGAAGACAGTCATACAATAGAATTATGCAATAAATCACAGCACTGCCTTTCAACATTGTACAAATTATAGAAATAATATCGAACAACATTTAATATTGAGTAAAAAAACAAAACCTACGATCAAAATCAAACGATGTTTGTATTTTAATACCAATACAGTGAAACATATCAGATGAACTATGTCGACAAAACATCTAAAATTCATTTTCCTAAAGATCAACACAATTATACAAGAGAACAAACGTTTACCGTAACTCATAATAATAATAACTTCAATACGAAGAATTCTACGATAAATTCCATAGAATTATTAATGAAATATTAAAATTAGAGATATTTTCTTAGTCTTACATAACCGTATTTCTATCATACGCGCGCGCTTCTCCTGTACTGTCTTCGACAATAAACAAACTTTCCAGTCATTTACAAATCCAGTATGAACATGATAATCGATGCGATGATAGTGCTCGTCAATGTGAAACTCTACATAAACAAAACTAATGCAATCTTGTTTTTCTACATAAGAACTGTATATACCAGCTGAATACCAAGAAACATACGAAGTTTTCGTTGTATTTCAACAATAGTACTAGTTGAACCAATGGATCTCTGCTCTAAAGCAACTGGTCTATAGCAAATAGATGATGCAATGTACTCAGAACAACTTGCAAATTTACAAGATTTTTAGGTAAAGATTTGCATCTAAAAGTAGAGAGAAGAAAAGTTGAATTGAATGTAAATGATGTGACAATAGATAATTGAATTACCTTTGAAAGGAAGTTCCAATAAAGTTTGATCTGGTATAACTTGTTTTAAATGAACGATGTAAAGATCTGGAGCTGGATTTAATTGTGATTGAACGATCATATGAGTTCCAGGTGGAAGAAGAATTTCATCTTCATTAGAGAAATGTGAATGAGCACGTATAGTTCGACCATTGATAGTTTCGATGGAAAAAAGTGTTCGTGGTCCTGTTTTACCCAAATAGATGCTGTTGTTGAGTACAGTCATTGTGAGTGTACATGATGAAAATGCCCACCATGTTACGGGAGTACCAGGAGGAAAATCACCGCTCAAATCTTTGGTTACACCACGCCAGACAGTTTGTGTTCGAATACATGGTAATTTAACAACAGCAGTCAAGAACAATTTCAAATATTTATAATATGGTTCAAGAGTTTTACGATCGGCCGTCTTCAAACTTTGATTGAGCATTGAGCAAAGACGAATCGAGGCGCTTTCATCAATTGTTAGTCCATCAGGTGGCACTTCTGGAGTTTCATCAATTGCCAATTGAACATAGAATAATAGATTATAAATGATACTAACGAGTGAAGTACATGCTTTGGCCAAAGGTAACAAAGGTACTTCAGCATATTCAACAATAGGACCAACATCTCCATCAAAATTCACATTCGTCTCCATAGTTGTCATACGTTGCCCCGATTCGATCCCTTCAACAATTCTGTAATTGATTCTCATGTGCGTGTCATCCAAATGCTCGTTGTTTATACTATTATCACAATCAGTGGAACCAACAGTCAGTGAATGTTTATCTTCTACTGCTTGATTAGAAGTCCTCAGAGGCATTATTTTCTGTTTTCTAAAAAGTAAAAGCATACAATAGCAGTGTAAAATTTTATCTATGTCGTTTGCATTACTAAGCTCTTTCTTATCTAGTATCACTGAATTTTGATTTAACCTGAGACAAAAAAAGCATATTTTAATAAACAGAATAATTGGGTAAATAAGTAGAATTTCAGTGTATTGCGTCGTTCGTTGTTTTTGATTCTCTTATTTCTATTTGTGATGAAAATCTTAGGGATTAAGAAAGAAAACAGTAAAGTCAATGAAATTCTAGTCAATTCGTATATGTACATATTGACGTAGACATCGATTTCTATTTGATCGATTTCAAAATAAAAACCTTGAGAAAAAGAAACGAATTGATTTCAAATTGAAAAAAGGAAATAATGTTTCTATTGCAATTGTTAATAATTGTTGTGCATCTACGATTGTTGTTGTGTTTGAAATGTTATGCATGTACAGGATATGTTCCTTGTGGAAATGGTCAAATACATCAAATGGTCAATTGTCCAGGCAAATGTTTAATCTATCAAAATCAATTCGATTCAGATACGATTATTCGAAGTTGTTGTTATTCGAATTGTAACGACGATGGTAAAGGAATTTTCGAAGGAAGAATAACTTATACATGTTCAACTGATCTTTGTAATTCGATTTTCAATGATGATAAACTTATTACTGATAGTCAAGAAGTGACCGATGAAGGAAGTGGAATTCTATTTGAAACAACAGCAATCTCAACAATCGTCTTTTCAACAACAACAACAACAACAACAACATTAAGAACAAGCTCAGCATCATCATTGACATTGAGTTGTTATGATTGTACAGAATATAATCCTAAATGTGGAACAAATTCTGAAACAATTGCACATAATTGTCGAATGTGTATGGTCTATCGAAATCAATACGATGGAAATACAATTATTCGACGTTGTTGTTATTCGAATTGTGGTCAATCCAATACAGTGACGATTTATGAAGGAAGACAAACTTATTTTTGTTCAGCAAATCTTTGTAATTTAAAAGGATCGGAAAATAATCTTTGATCGCCTTTTTCTTCTTCTTGAATAAAAATCAGATTTTTATCTCTTCATTTCGACCTTGACATCGTACTTAAATGAAAATATATTTTTATCTTGTCGTTTTCAAGATTAATAAAAAAAAACAAAACAGATGATTGTTGTTCTCATACTCTTCGAAATAAATACTCTCTCGTCTAATCTCAATTGAAAATCAGAAAGATGAAGATCATAGGTGTATTGATGATATTGTTGTTGATCAATGGATATGTATGTTTAAATGATTGTCAAAATCCAATAGCACATATAGCTCCAACAAATCCAACTGTTTTTTGGAGAGAAATTCTCCAAACGAATGGAACAAATCCATATACATCTGCTCAAAATTATAAAGTCTTTCGAAATGTGAAAGATTTCGGTGCTAAAGGTGACGGAGTTAGTGATGATACCGATGCAATTCAAAATGCAATTTCAAGTAATGGTCGATGTTCAGCTGCATTAGAATGTCAAGGATCAGCAAGTGAACCAGGTTATATTTATTTTCCTCAAGGAACCTATTTAATAAGTAAAACCATTGAAGTTGATTATTATACTCAATTAGTTGGCAATCCTCTTGCTGGTCAATTACCAACATTAAAATGTTCGGTGAATTTTCAAGGTGGATATATAATTGATGCAGATCCGTACAATCGTTTTGGATATTTAACTTGGGATTCAACAAATAATTTCTTTCGTGAAATTCGAAATCTTCGAATCGATATGACATCAATGGATGCATCGAAATCTGTCAGTGGAATTCACTGGCCTGTTGGACAAGCAACAAATCTTCAAAATCTTGTTTTTCAAATGTCTCAAGATGCAAATACACAACAACAAGGCATTTTTATGGAAAGTGGAAGTGGAGGATTTTTAGCTGATTTAGTTTTCTTTGGAGGTAAATTAGGAGCTTTCTTTGGAAATCAACAATTTACATCGAGAAATTTAACTTTCTATTCGTGTCAAACTGCAATTCAACAAATTTGGAATTGGAGTTGGTTATATAAATCAATTTCAATTCATAATTGTCAAATTGGAATTGATCTTTCAGTGAAAGCAGGTCAAAATGAATCTGTTGGAAGTTTAACACTTTTAGATTCACAAATTTCGAATACTAAAGTTGGTTTATTAACATCAGCCAATGATCAATCGAAACCAGTTGGTGCTGGACAAATCTATTTAGATAATGTTTTATTTGATCAAACACCAATTGCTATTCAACATACAAATGGACAAACAATTCTTCAAGGAAATCAATTGATTGAATCATGGGGTCAAGGTCATCTTTACACTTCATCATCGACTTCATTTACGTTTCATCAAGGTCCTTTAACTCCACCATCGAAACCTTCGATTCTCATTGATCCTTCGAATAAGAAATTCTTAGAACGATCTCGACAAGAATTCGGCGAATATTCATCGGATCAATTTATCACTGTGAAAAGTCAAGGTGCAAAAGGTGATGGAGTCACCGATGATTCACAAACTATTCAACAAATCTTCGATAAATATGCATCGAGTAAAATCATCTTTTTCGATGCTGGTGTTTATCTTCATAAGTCAACCGTCAATATTCCTTCGAATGCTGTCATTGTCGGTGAAGTTGAATCGATAATCATGGCCACGGGTTCGTATTTCAATGATCCAACAAATCCAAAAGCAGTTTGGTCAGTTGGTGAATCGAATGCAAGTGGAAATGTTCAAATCGTTGATATTCTCTTTTCGAATCAAGGTCCAGTTTCCGGTGCTATTTTCTTAGAATGGAATCTTCAATCGACTTGTCCAGGTAAATCAGGTCTTTGGTCGACACATGCACGAACTGGTGGAGCTAAAGGAACGAATCAATCTCCATCGAATTGTTTGAAATTAACGAGTGCAGTCGACAAACAAGAATGTCAAGGAGCTTTTCTTCAAGTTCATTTAACGTCAACATCGTCGTTGTACATGGAAAATACTTGGTTTTGGACAGCCGATCATTTTCTTGATTATCCTGATCATTCTCAAATCGATGTGTTCAATGCACGAACAATTCTCATTGAAAGTCAAGGTCCCGTTTGGATGTATGCAACTGCAGCTGAACATTCTGTTCTCTATCAATATCATTTCGTTAATTCACAAAATATCTTTGTTGGTCAAGCACAAACTGAAACAGCCTATTTTCAAAGTAATCCATTGGCACCAAAACCATTTCAATCGAATTCAACATGGTTCGATCCAACATTTGATTCTTGTCCATCAACCGATCCAGCGTGTGCCAAAGGATGGGCTTTAGATATTTACAATTCATCGAATATTCTTATTTATAATGCGGGTCTCTATAGTTTCTTTCAAACATGGTCAACAGCGTGTATTGGCACAGCAAAGAATTCATTTTGTCAAGATTTTATTTTCACAATTCAACAAAATTCGAAATCAATTTATCTTTGGAATCTTCAAACAGTTGGTGTTCAATTTATGATTGAACAAGATCAACAAAACAAAGTTCAAAGTAAAGATAATATTGGTGTTTTTACTGATGGAATTTTAGCTTATCTTCCTTCCTAAATAAAACTGAATACTAATGTAGAAAAAAAAAAGATTTCTCAGGTTCTACCCAGATTTGAACTGGGGTCGCTGGATTCAAAGTCCAAAGTGCTAACCGCTACACCATAGAACCGATGTTTATTCGTCAATATTATTTCTCTTTCAAGCGAAACAACTTTTTTTTTCTTGATCTTCAACGAAAGTTTTGGAAAATAAAGTCAAAATTAATTGTAGGAACGATATAGAAACGAGAAAGAAAAGAAGATGCAGATGGAGATTTAAATGTGTTTCTCATTTTTAGATGCTTTTATTTAAAAGAATTTGAAAAAAACCATGCGACAGAATCAATTTAATACTATTTACTAAATCATGTCGAAGGCCAATTTTTATTCTATGATTGTACTCATGATATCAACACTTTATCCAAAAGTGATGATTTGAATACATAACTTTCTTCGTCGTGTACAAAAATCAAACTCTCAAATAAATTCGTATGAGTTCATTTCTAGATTACATTTTTAATAAAATGAGAATATTTCATGAATAACTTGCATTGATTACAAGATTTTATTTTCATAATTCAACAAAATTCAAAATTTTCAAATAAAACATGTTGAACAACGAATATTTCCTTGTTGATCGATGTCACATTTCTCATTGTTTTCAATAATTTTCTTACAAATCGAACAACGAAAACATTCGAAATGATAATTTTGATTTTGAAATTTGGTATATTTGGTGTCGATTGGTTTGAAACATTTGCAACATTTGGGTAGAATCTTAGTTTGATAACACGTCGAACAACAGGCTTGTTCATTGTGAATATAAAAGCGAGTTTCGATCATGATTTGTCCACAAAGAACACAAGTAAAACATTGTTGATGATATTTGTTTCCTTGAAAGACAGTCGATTGTTGATCTTCAATCGGTTGTAAACATTTTGAACATTGAGGTAAAATTGTTGTTCGATAACATTGCGAACAGAATGGATTTCCTTGATGAACAGGAATTTGTTGTTGTCGAAGTATTTGTTGACATTGATAACATGTTAAACATTGTTGATGATATTTCTTTTCCTGAAAGACAATCGATTGTTGATCGTCAATCACTTGGAAACATTTCGAACAACGAGGTAAAACTTTGGCTCGATAACAAATTTGACAACATGGTTGTCCATCGACTAAATAAACTTGTTGTTGATCATCGTCGATCGTTGTCTTACAAAAACAACAGTTGAAACAACGTTGATGAAATCGATTTTGATGAAATTGAATGGATTTACCGTCGACAATCGGTCGATGACATTGATAACATTCAAAAGCGATTTTCGTTTCAAAACATTTCAAACAGAAGATTTTCGATTGAACTTGTCGAATATTTGTTCCATCGGCTAAACATGTCGAACAATTTGAACATCGAAAACAATCTCGATGAAAATATTTCTCATTCGAACAAAGAAATTTATCGTTGAGAATGATTTGTTCACAGATGGAACACTTTTTCAATTGATTTTGTTCACAAAACGAACAGATTCGTTTGTCATTCGGCGGATTTAAATTGGTTTGACAAACTGAACATCGATTCATCGTCAAATTGACTTTTAATTCCGATTTATAAGTTCGATCTTCAAGTAAATCCATTGTGTTGTGCACTTCTGACTTTCAAATAATAAAAAGAGAAAAGTAAAGTGATTTATGATGTTCGACAAAAAATACAGAAATGTTTTTATTGCTTTTGTCCTTTTTTTCAAGAATATAAAAAATAAAAACGAAAGAAGAAAAGAAGAAAAAAAAAGAAAAATATTAAATGGCTGTAAAAAGTTGAATTCGTTGATTGTTCGAATCAGCAACATAAAGATTCATGGATTGATCGAAAGTAATTGAAGTTGGATAGTTGAATATATAAGAATTGTTTCCTTGTGCTTGAATGACACCTGCAATAGTTCGTCCTTTAGTTAAATCACCAATATAATATTGAATTCGTTGATTTTCACAATCAACAACAAAGGTCGAATTAAATCCACTGATTTCAATCGAACAAATTTGATTGAAAAGTGTTCTTGATGTTCCATTGAGTTGTGAACTGGCTGAACCAGCAACTAAAGTCCAATAAGTTGAATCCAATGACCAACGAACAACATTGAATCCTCTTTGTTGACCAATCAAAAGACTTCGACTATTTGAATCGAATCGAATTGAAATTGGTGTGAGAACATACGTATTTCGATTCCCATTCGAACTACTTGTTTTGAAAATAGTCAATTGATTTGTTGTTAAATTACAGATTTGAATGAGATTATTTCCATAATCAGCAATGTAAATCAACTTGGTTCGATCGTCCATCGTCATTGACATTGGATTCTTAAGACGAGTTGTACTCGTTTGAAAACAAATCATTGATGATTGTTGACTTCGACGTTGATAAGAAATTAATCGAGAATTCTCGGTATCAACCAAATAAATGACATCCGATGATTCAACAAGAAAATCATTTGGATTGTTCAATGAATTGACATCGGTTCCATTTGATCCATTTAAATGACCAAATATCAATGATAAACGAGATGACGAAAATTCAAATTTAGTCAATCGATTGTTAGTCTTGTCGAGAATCAACAGATTTCCATCGACATCGAGTTTAATCGATGAAATTTGTCCAAATGAATTGTTGATTTGATTGTTTAATAAAATCGATTGATTGACAATTGTGATTGCTGAAATATTCCATCGAACAATTGCATTTTCATCTAGATCGAATCAATCAATAAAACAATTTCGATTTCAATTTCAAATGAATTTACTTTCATGATTGGATTTGTCAATCGAATAAATAATCGGAACAACAATAATTGTTAACAAACAAATAGCTAAAGCTAACACGAATGGTAACCAATTCGAACGAACTATTGACCAAATGTTAGCAAATCTATATTATAATATAAAATAAAACAATATGAGAAAGACAAAAGAGAAATGCTGACATGGTATTGTTTTGTTTGTCTTCATCATTGGAATTAGTCTGTTGATCAAGATTGATTTTCATATTTTTTTATCGAAATGAAGAAAAAAGCGAAATGGGATGAAATGTTTAATGATGCGTAGCAGAGAGAGAGAGAAAAGAGTCAGACGTTGATTGATAGTTTTTGTTTCTTCTACGTATTTTATTTTTGCGCTAATAAAATCATTGAAGTGAAACACAACATCGTCAGAATATTTGTTAACTAAAATCATAATTTCGTTTTGTTGATCGACTAAGACGAAAATACAAAAATGGAAAAAGATGAGAAGAAATCGAGTGACACCTGTTATGCTTATGTCGATGCTGAAATGGCTCAATTCGAAGAAGTAGCAGGTACTTGTTCAAATAAAGATAATCCTGACGAAGCAACATTAACTTATCGAAGTGTAATCATTGGTTTTCTTTATGTTGTTGGTATTTCTTATTTTCATCAATGGTCAATCTTTCAAAAGATGGGTCCATACATTTCGTCAGTATTAGTAATAGTGACATCGTATCCAATGGGTCATTTGTGGACATTAATCGTTCCCAAATCATCTCCATTTACATTGAAAGAACATGGTTTAATCTTAGTAATGGCAAATGTTGCTTATATGTATCATTCGGTGTTTTTGTATGCAACATTGACAACATTGAAAGTGTTGGAAAATGAAGATGCTAATTTTGCTTATTATTTCTTTTTTGTTCTTTCAATTCAATATCTTGGCTTTGGTTTAGCTGGAATTCTTCGTCGATTTTTAGTTTGGCCATCAGAAGTGATTTGGCCTCAAAATTTACCATTGATAGCTGTTCTTCGAACATTACATGAACATCAAGTCGATATCACTGCAAGTCTCTATGGTTCGAATCAAGTTTCATTTATGAAGAAAATGTTAAGTAATCGTTTATTATTCTTCGTATTTATTTGTATAATTGGTTTTGTCTATGAATGGTTTCCATTGTATATAATGCCAATTCTATCGTATTTCTCTTGGATGTGTTGGATTCGTCCATCATCAAGTCCATTAGCTCAAATAACGGCTGTTCGTGGTTTAGCAATGGGTGGTGGTGGTTTAACATTGGATTGGTATCAGATTACTCGTTATTTAGGTTCACCATTGATTCTTCCTGGTTGGGCTCTATTAAATATAACATTTGGTTTTGTATTAATCATTTGGTTAATTGTTCCAATTGTTTATGGAAGTAATGTTCGTGATCTAACTCAATTACCAATTGGTGGAGCTGTATCAACTGAATTTACAGCATTAAGTTTAGTAACAGCATTTGTTTCATTTTCCAGTATAACTGCTGTCTTTGTTCATATGTTATTATTTCATGCTGTTGAAATTTGGGAACAATTCCGAACGAAAACGTTGGAAAACATGGGTAATGATATGCATGCACGTTTAATTAGTATCTATCCTCGTGTTCCCGATTGGTGGTATTTGGAATTATTTTGTTTGTCATTGATTGTTGCTTGTGTAACATGTGATCATGCCGGTTGGTTAAAATGGTATTATTCATTATTATCATTATTTATTGGTGCATTATTTACATTACCATTTGGTTTAGTTTCATCGATTACCGGTCAATTATTACACAATCTCTCGGTTTATTATATTTGTTTATTAATTGGTCAATCATTATCATTACAAACTCCACCGAAACAGATTTATACATTTATAGCATTGGGTTATGTTGTGTTCGTTCAAACATTGGCATTAATTCAAGATATGAAATTTGCTCATTATGTCAAAATCGGTCCTCGTCCATTGTTTTTTGCTCAATGTTTATCATCGTTTGTTTGTGCAACATTATCAATTGGTATTCGTTATTTGTATATATTTAAAAAGAAATTAAAAGGTGAAAATTGGTCAATATTTAATGATACAAAACTCGGTTGGACTCTTCTCAATGATTATTATGGTTTCTTCGATGGAACTAATTTAGCAAATCGAGATTTACTTTGGGCATTTGTCGTCGGTGCATTTCTTCCGATACCCGGTTGGATTTTATCTCGATTTAAACGTTTTCGTTGGATGAAACGATTTCATTGGCCATTGATTTTAGTAACGATCGGTTGGATGCCATCGATTGTTCCTGCTGGAGCTTTGTTTACTTGGATTGTTATTGGTTTAACCATTTATTTTACTTATGGCAAATATTCTTATCGACAACGAAATGTTTATTTAATTTCAGCTGGACTTGATCTTGGTTTGAATATCACTTTGATTATTGTTTCTGCTCTTTTAAATAACAATGTTTATTTTCCTCAATGGTGGGGAAATCAAAATCAAACACTTTCTGATAGTTGTGAAAAAGCCGTTCTTATCTCGTAAATCTTTTTTTTTTTCTTCATTTATTCATAAAAATAAAAAGAGAAAAGAAAAATGTTCAATAAGCAATCATTAAGAGAAAAGAATTTGTAGGAAAACCTCGATTTTCTAAATAGAAAGTAATATTATAATACCGTCCACCAGTAATTGTCAATTGTTGTTCGAGATAGGACATGCCAACAAGTGTTTGATCATTGTAATAGAAATCATTGGAATAAGGAATATCGAAAAGAATATCACTTGTTGAACTTCGTGTATTCGAAAGAATACATTTCGAATACGATTTTAAAAGATAATTCGATTCAAAATCTCCATCTAGAATGACATCAGTATTACTTGTTGTATCGATAACTTTAATCGCATCGATCGACCAACTTCGTTGATCATGATGAAATCCAAAGATTAAATTGATTGTCTTCGAAACAACAGTTGGTCGATATAAATATTCATGATATTTATATGGAAATGGTTCAACATTCTCCAGATATTCTAACACAGCAAATTTCTTTGTTCGATCACTATTTGTACATTCATTGTCTGTTAAACCTTTAACATTTTTCAAAATCTTTTCATTTACAAATCGAATTCAAACAATTGATTTTACTTGATGAAACATTGAAAGTTCGTGTTTCAACAACTTGATCTAAATTAAGAAATTGAAACAAATTTGAGAATATTTTCGACTGACTTTTTCCTTTTGAATAAACAATTGGAATGGCAATAATAATTCCAACTAAAATCGAAATCAATGCTAATAAAACAATGACTTCAGAATGGATTGAAAGCGATTCTTTTTCATCACTTTTTTTCCTTTGCAAAACAAAAAGACAAAGTAAAAAAAACGACGAAGAAGAAGAAGAAAAAACGAATTACTCAGCCATCGATTGAGAAAAAACGTCGAAATGTCTAATTTTGTTTTGAGTTGTGTATTCGATGAAAAGATAAATGTGTAATGAACCGAAACAAAATAAATCGACCAATCGGTCGTTGTTTTTCTCTCCCTCTTTCTTCCCAATTTATCTTATCAAATGTTTTTATGACGCACTTCGAGTTTAAATCGAAAATCGTAAAAAGACCTTGAAAAGACAAAAAACTAAATCAATTTTCGACAAATTTATGAGACATTTTTATGACGAAAATGATAAGAAAAAAGATCTTATAAATATACGAATGATGTTTTGCGATTAAAATTCAGTGAAAATGATTTCAATTCGATCAATTGTCGTTATTCTGCTCGTTGCTTTCGTTTCAACAGTAAAACTCAATTCGATAGAATTTTTAAAAAAAAAAAGAAGAAACGAATTGTTAATAGATTTCAGTTGATGGAGCAGCATCTGGTAAAGATTGTGGCGCATCATCGTCTGCTATTAAATTAACAAGTTTTAAAATGGTTCCAGATCCAGTGAAATTACCAAGTATAACTGAACTTCAAATGAATGTTGATCTTAAAGAAGATTTAGTTGGACCGATTCAAGTTATATTTGTCTTCTTCTTTTTCTTCTTTTCAAATTACATTTGTTCTATTTTTTGAATAGACAAAAGTTTCATTGAAAATCGATACATTTCTCGGTTGGATAACGGTACCTTGTTCGAATGAAGTTGGCTCGTGTACTTATGCTGATTGGTGTACACTTTGCAAGACTTGTAATTGTCCATTGAAAGCGGTAAGATGAGTGATTGTTTGTCTTGATGAATTCGTTATGTTTCGTGTAATTTGTTTTGTAGGGAAGTCAAGCCATGGCAATGTCATTGAATATGACATCATCAGTTCCAAAAGGAGATTATAAAGCAACAATTGAATTTACATCTGCTACAAAGCAAACAGGATGTGTCTCCGTTGAATCAATCACCGTTCAATGATTCTTTTTTATTTTAATCAAATAAAATTCATGAAAAAAAAACGCAAAACTAGTCTTTGAAGAGATTTGACACTTGTAATTGTTTATCAATCAGAGGAATTTCTTTGAATCGATCGATGATTCCATCGATATTCAGATTATTATCCAACGATTTACCTTTGATTCGTAAAGAAAACATTTTTTCATACTTTTGTTTGAGTACAAACAAACGATTATAGAGAAGTGTATTGACTGAATTTGTATTTATATTTGTTGAAAGATATTTTTCCTGTTCAATCATAAATTGAAAATAAGGTAAAAATGGATCATTTTGTTTTTCACTGAAGATAAAATAGGATAATTGTAAGATCAATGATAAATATTCATCAAAAGAGAAATTGATTAGTTGGTCTGTTCGATGTGATAAATATTTATATTGAATTGTATAATCAGTTTGAAAATGTTGAGAAGATTGACAACAACAAGAATTACAACTCTCATGAAATTCATGTTGACAATCGTCGATGATCCAAAAAGGTCCATATCGACTCGAACTTCTCATCGTACACGAATAACAAATAGCTGACGAACGATTGTTTGTTATTGGAATGAATTCAATTGAACAATTAGATTTTTTGTCAATTAAAATAAAATCTCTCAGGGTATGTCTGAATGTTTCTAAAATCGGACGAATTAATCGCTTAATTTCAATGACATAAAATTGTTTTCTTTGTAATCCTTGTTCAATAACAAAAGGTTGAGGATGTTGTGTAATATGAGTGATAAATTGATTCCATCCATTTTGTGAAATTTGCCAACTTCGTTTGCATTCTTCTTCGTTAAGACTTCTAAGATAAGACCAAAGTGAGAATTGTGTGAAATAAGTGCTATCCAATTCCAAGATTTTCTTTTCATTAAAATGAATATTTTGATTTTCGAGTGGTTCAATTAATTTGTGAATTAGATTGAATTTCATACTTTGATCGATTGGATGAGACAAAGTTTTGTTGAAAATAAAAATAATATTATTTTGAATTTGTTGTCCAAAACAATTGAATAAACTGTTGAGACATGTTTGATAACATTGCAAATTGGTTTCATTTGGTTGAATAACAATACAAATGGCATCTAAATGAGTTAAATTGACAATTCTTGATAAGATATGTTGCATTGACACGTCATCATCCTTTGGATTATTGTTTTTGCCAAATCCAGGCGTATCAATCAAATTGATTTTTTGTTTTCGGTCTTTTAGAGACAAACTATACGATTTACATCTTTGTGTTGTTGATTGATTTAAATAGACTAAACGTTCATTTTCATGATGATTTCCAATGGAAATAAAATGAGTTTCACTTTGAGAATCATTATTTGACAAAGGAAAAAGAAAAGAAATGACAACATATAAGGTCGATATTGTTGGATGCATTTTTTCATAAGTATCATATTTAATAAAATTAGCAAAATTATTAATTAAAGTTGATTTACCAACACTGGATTTTCCTAAGAGAAGAACATTCATTGGTTTATCTTGGGGAATTTGTTTGGAAGATGGTTTAGTGTTTAGCGATCGAATTGAAGTGGATTGAGGTTGATCACAAACTGGATTGATTAATGGTAAAACAGTGATTTGATTTAATTCATAGGTTGAATAAGAAAAATCCAAATAAATTCGTTGTTTTTGTAACGAATTTTCGAATTGATTTAAAAATTGATTTAATTGAGACGAATGATTTAAATTTAAATAATCATTTGAACAAATGAAAATGACTTGTGGATATTCTTTGGTTAATTTCTGTTGAATTGTATGAAAATTGTCATTGTATTGGTTGGTAGGATGTCGGAGAATATTCCAATAAGTGAAACCATGTTGTTGAAGTTCAGAAATAAAATCTTGTTTTTGTTTAATATCACTTAATCGATAAATAAAATCATCGATATTTATATCGAATCTTTTCAATTGTTGTTCAGTAAAAATGACATCGGATTTGTCTTGAGATGATTGAAGAAGAAATTGTTGGACACGTTGTTTTTCTCGATCAAATTGTCGATCTAAATCATTTAAACGATTGTCAATCTCATCTAATTGATCTTTGAGTTCCGATCGAATGTTTTCATTGATATTATCATGAAAAAGAGTTGAATAAATTTTATGAACAGATGCTAATTTCATCAGAATATGTTCAGTTGTTGAAAACGAATGAAATCGAATCGGAAGACTTTGTTTAATGTTCGATTTTGAAACCGATTGAATAAAATACGAACATGGCCAATGATATTTTGGTTTGTCAATAATTGTAGATAAATGAGAGAAGATATCATAAAGTGTTTTTTGTTCATTGAGATGTGGAACATTTGAATAGAGATGAGTCGATAGAATATTTTGAAATACTGAATTATTTAATAGACCAATGTTAGTCAATGGAGAACGAAGAAATTCATTGAGAATTCGATCGATTTCATCTATTGATCGGGAAGATAATCTTAGAATAATAAGAAGATCAATTCCATGAATAACTGCATTGATAAGATGAGTCGATGGCTGTAGATGAATATTTGTAAGTGAAGTGATTGTGTCTTGCGAAGTTTTCTGAGAATAGAAAATAATTCTTGTATATTCATCAATAATAAATGGATAATCGATAAGAGAAGCGAGACCTTTGGGTTGAATTAAATTTGATAGAAGACTCAATCGAAGATGATCATCAAAACCAATTAAACGAAGAAGATTTTGACATTCATTTTCATTTCCTTTTTTAATAAAACAAGTTCGAATAGGCGAAGGAAACAGTTGCTTTTCCCATCGAATTTCAATTTGATCTGATCGAGAAAAAGATTCTTTGATAAAATCATAAATAAATCCAACTTGTCCTGTTGAATCAATCGCTTTTTTCTCAATGGTTGTTGTTGTTGATTTCATCGATGGTAAACTCAATGATGAATTGGTTTTTATTGAAGCTGAATTAATTAACTGAGATGGTGATGATGGATTATTGAATTTGTTAAACCAATTGATTCCACTAAAAGCAATCCAATCACAAATAAATAAAAGAAAATCTTTTGCATAGATTTCGTTGGTCCATTTCGAAGGAATTCCTTTGAATCCATAGACAATTCCAGCTAATTGTCCATAAATAGCAGCCGTTGTATCTGTATCATCACCAAGATTAACAGCATCCAAAACACCTTTTTCAAATGAATCGTCATCCGACCAAAAAGCCCAAAGAGCAGCTTCAAGTGCATCAACAACATAACCTTTGCCTCTAATTCCTTCATCATAACCACCTGACTTTTTGTAAGATCCTCGGGCAATTTTAAGAATATCTGGATGAAGTGGTTTTTCACTAAACCATTGAATATGTTTTTCATAGAACTTCTCGTTGAGTAGACCGTCTTTTTCTGTTCCATTGAGAGCAGCAACAATCAATGCAGCATAATATCGACAAGCATCAATTGCTTTTTGATCTCCATGTGTTATTTGTGCACTTTGACCAGAATATTCTACGGCAAGAGTTGGATTTCTAAAAAAGAAAAGAGGAACAGGAGCAAGACGCATCAATGCTCCATTGCCAGCAACACCTTCTTTACTACATTTAACATCAAATTCATCGAGAAGATCAGGATTAGAAAATATATCTAATTCTTCCAAACTCATTTGACGTTGTTGAGCAAATTGTTTTTGACGTTTTTCAAATTCTTGTAATGATTGTCTTGTTGCAGCTCCAATATCAAAACAACGTCCTGTCGATGACATGTATCCATAACGATACCACCATTTATATCTTAATAATTGATCATATAATTGCAATTCTTCACAAACTAATAATGAGTTTGCTAAACATAATGCCATTGATGTATCATCAGTAAACTATATTCAAATAAATTCAAATCACAATTTCAAATGAGAAAACAAAAGTATTTACTTGTCCTTTGTCTAAACCCCAAGTACCTCCACTTTCAAGTTCTTTAACAGGATTTTCTATTAAAAATGCTCTTGGTCGAAATTCGACATGAGCACCTAACGCATCTCCAGTTGCCATGCCAACAATTGATCCTCGAATACGATCTAATAATTGATCATTATTGATACTTGGAGCGAAATCTTTCTTTTCAAATTTAATTTCATGTGGTCGAACGATATTTTGTCGTTGAACATCATGAAATTGTAATGAAAAGATTTTTTGTAAATTATTTTGTTGTTCCATCGTAAAAGAAAGTAAACGTTACTAGACACTTTCAATCTCTAAAATGTTTTTTTTCCTCGGAAGTAACTGTCACTCTGATTCATTCGCCCACCACACTAAATATTTATTTATTATCTGTATTTTGGGTTTTTTCTCAAGGAAAGAACGAAAAAAAATTTTGTGTTGTTTTTTTCTTGTTTATTTCTTTTGGTATCACGTGTATGTGAATCAGTTTCTCCTTTTTATTAAAATGAAAATAAAAAGTGATAAAATCGAATTGAAATTTATCCGCTTGCTGTGGCACAAGTTGGTCCAGTGAAACCATTTCCACAGAAACAGTAGAATGTATTTCCATTATTGTAACAAGGTCGATTGTTTTGACAAGGATTACTTGAACATGCATCGTCACTATCTGAAATCAAATACAAATGTTAATTCAAATATTTTCATTTCATTCAATTCTATGACTTCCTCCTGGATTGACTGTTCCTGGACTGGCCGTTGCTGGATTGCCAGTTGCTGGATTACTTGTTGCTGGATTACCAGTTACTGGATTGCCTGTTGCTGGATTACTTGTTGCTGGATTGCCAGTTGCTGGTCCAGCTAGAGAAAAAAACAAGACGAGAAGAAAATATTAGAACTATTATTAATATTAAAAAGACATACCTGTAGTGCCTGTTCCTATTTCACAATAATCTCCTGTTTTTGTTGGAGGACATTGACATTTAGGACGACCATTTTCTGTAACACACTCTCCACCATTACAGAACTCCTTGAATGCCTGGCAGATTGCATCAGGCGTTGTTGAGACTGTTGAGGTTGTTGTTGTTGACTCTGTTGTTGTTGAGATTGTTGAGAGGGTTGTTGTGGTGACTGGAACATCGCATCGAGTACCTGTGAATTGTGGTGGACAAACACATGTGGCTTTTAAATCTGTAGCAAGCTCACAAGTTCCACCATTCCGACAAAGATCATTACAAGCTAGAATTAAATAAAATGAATAAGTGAAATCTGGATTGTTCTAAACGTACGTGATGCAAGTTCACATCTGGTTCCAGCTTTATCAAATGGACAGGCACAAGTAAATGCAGTACCATCGTATTGGCACAATCCACCATTACAAAAATTTGGTGGAACTAATGAACATGGATGATTACGTGCTGAGGACATTTGATTTCGTTGAGATGGATCAAATTGAATTAATTTATATTCTCTTGGATCTTTGCAGAGTTCTCCTTCCCATTCGGGTAAACAATAGCATTGAGGTTGATTTTTAATAATAACACAAATTCCATCATTTGAACAATAGTTTAAGCATTGATCATCGAGATTATCCGACGATGGATAACCATTGATCACAAAAATCATAGAAATCAACAATAAAATCTTCATTTCGATCAAAACAAAAATCCTTTCTTTGATTTTGACGTTTTATAATTCGCATTTATACGGCAAACATTTATTTGAACAAAGATTATTTTCAATGGAAATCTTTTTTTAAATTTGCAGACAAAAATGAAAATGAAAAGATGTCCTTTTTTTCTAATCTTTTATTTGAATGTTTTCGAAAACTAACTAAGAATAAAGAAGAGGAAGTGAATAATATTGATTTAAATCTTAGACATTTAAAGTTCTGCAATAATTCCTATATAGATGATATTTTTTGAATTAATGTTAATATTGACATATTGATTATGAATAAGTTTCTTTTGAAATGAATAAAGATAGAGAGGCCATCGTTTCAAATACGATTGATAACCTTTTCGCGAAATTTTTATAATTTGATTTGGAAGATAAAATGTTATTTGATTTTCATTTTCAGGAATTGGTAAATGATAAAGTTGTTTTGCTAGAAGAAGAATATCATTGAAAATCGATTGATTTTTCGTTTGTGCATAACCAAAAGTTGCTGTTATATGATAAATATTTCCGTATAATTTAATAAATAAACGTTTGTCTTTTTCAACAAATGGAATTCGTGCATATTGAATTCGTAGGAAAAGAATTAATTGAGGTAATGAATGAGTTAAACGAATATAATTCTCGAAGATATGTGGAGTATTTCGACTTTGACGAGTAAGAAAACAAGCAATGCCTGGTGTTAAAATTAAACTATTTTCAATTGAATTCGAAATTGATTCAATTGGAAGTTGATTAATTAAATGAAAATGAGTTTTCGTTGATGATTGTTGTTGTTCATCGATAAGATCTTCTTCGATTTCGAATTGATTTTCAATATCAAACAATTGATTTCGAACAAAGAGAATTGATTGTTGTCTTTGATCAGTTAAACCAAATCGTTTCTGAAGATTATTCAATTGATCCGTTGTCGATTGAATTCTCATGTAGATTTTTAATTTATTTTCACCATAAAACCATGAATAAGCTATGACAAAGAAAATCAATGCAATCAAAATTGCAATCCATGCACCATCGATAAATTTCATTGCATTCGCTGACCAAAATAACAAATCAATCACCAAAAATAAACCAAATAGACCAACGTAAAACATTGACTTCTTCCAAATTATTTTAATAATCATAAGAAAGAGAATTGTTGTAATGACACTTACACTACAAACTGTTAATCCATAAGCATTGGTTAAACGAGATGAACTTTGAAAATAAATTGTGACAAATAATGTTAAAATCATCAAAGTCCAATTGATTGTTGGAACATAGATTTGTCCAATAATTTTTTGACTCGTATGATAAACGGAAAGAGGCGCACAAAATCCTAATGAACCCGATTGACTTAACAAGGAAAAACATCCAGTAATTATTGCTTGAGATGCAATGACTATCAAAGACAAAATTTCATTTATTGTTGACAAAAAAAGATTCAACACGAGGAGAACAAACTTGTTGCAATTGTTGCTAAAATAACCATGGGCCAATGGGCCCATTCAGGAACTGATCGATAAAATCTAACATTTTGTAAATCGAGCGAAGAAGAAGAAGAATAGAATTAGAAAATGAATCTTACGGATTTTGAACTGATTGAGGATGATGAATGAGAAGAGCTCCTTGACCAAGATAATTTGTTATTACTGATGGAAAAACAACAAAAAACCAACTAAATCTTACTGGCCATAAACCAAAATGTCCTTTACAAAACAAAAATGACAAATTTCAATTAATTTTTCTTTTGTTTTACCTAAATCAGCATATAAAGCTTCACATCCTGTGACTGATAAAAACACTCCACCAATATGATAGAATCCTTGTTTTTTCTCATGAATTAAATAACTGATTGCTTGATAAGGATTAAATGCTTTTAAAATCGATGGACGTAAACGAATTCGCCAAATGCCAATTGAAAATAAACTAACAAACCATAGAACCATAATTGGACCAAATGTATTTCCTATATTTGAGACAATCATTTTTCTTTTTCAATCGAAATAAAAATAAAAATGAATCGAACCAATTTTCGATGTTCCCCATTGTTGAACTAAGAACAAGCCAATAATAATAATAACTGTTATTGGAACAACCCATCGATGTAAATTAGGTGCATTCAAAGCTAATCCTTCGACTGCTGAAAGAACAGAAACGGCTGGTGTCAATGCTCCATCACCTACAATCACAATTAGTTCAATTCATTCACACAAACAAATATTTTGTCTCTCTACCGATTAAGAGAGATGCTGCCAAAATTGAAGAAATATTCACAAATGTTTTTGTTCGATTCGATAATTGACTCGATTTTTGTGTTAATAAAGCACAAAGTGCAAATGTTCCACCTTCTCCTTTATTATCAGCTTTCAAGATAAATATACAATATTTTATTGAAACAACTAAGATTAAACTCCAAATAATCAAACTAATTGCGCCAATACATTGAAATTCACTTGGAGGTGAATTTTTATCATGAAAGATCGTTTCAAGAACATACAATGGACTTGTTCCACTTACATTTATTTACAACAAATTATAAATCAATTTTAGTCAACAAAAGACTTACATATCACCAAAAATAATTCCTAATGAATGAAATGTTAATGAAAGTGTCATCCATCGAGATTCACTTTTCGTCGTTTCATTTCGATTTTCTTCATTTTCCTTGTTTTGTTGTTGTTGTTGATCTATTTCAATAGTTAACGTCGGATTATCATAACTATTCAACTCCATTTCAATTAAATGAATAAAAAAATCATTTTCTATCGATAACATTTACATTTCAGTTTCAATTAGACACGTTTACAATTATTTATCTCAAAAGATCAATTCTTATCAGAATATTTATATTTTTATCTTTTAGAAACAAAATAACAGCTGGTTTATTTTAAAAGAAAGCTTAATTAAATAGAAATAAATGTAAAAATGCGAGTTAATTGTCTGAAGTAAAATGATCTGGTCGAACGAAACATTTGAGTGCTCCATCGGTTTTCTCATCGAATTGTTGATAATAATGAGGAAGTTGACTGAGAGTAAGATTATGTGAAATAACAAAAGTTGGATCAAATTCTCCTGAACGAATTTTATCTAAACAGAATTTCCAATGTTTTTGTGTAAACGATTGTCCACCAGTAATAGTTAAATGTTTTTCCATCATTGGTCCAATTGGAAAATGATTAACTGTAAAATTATAAACACCAATAATTGAAATGGTTCCAGCTTTTCGTGTACAAGTTATCATTTCAGTAAGAATATCACCAGCATCTGTTTCTAAATTAAGAAAACGTTCAACTTTATGAAGTAAAGATTTGGCATAATCAAAACCAGCAGCTTCTAAACAACAATCAACACCATTTGGTTCCATTTCGAGTAATCGTTGAGTTGTATCAACTCCATTAAAATTAATTGTTTCAATTCCCAATTGTTGAGCTAATTGAATTCTTTGTTCAACACAATCAATTCCAATGATACGTTTAGCACCAAGGATTTGACACCAACGTGCTTCAAGTAAACCAATTGGACCTAAACCCCAAATAGCAACAGTTGAACCTTGTTTAACATTGGCAATGACACATCCATGATATGATGTTGGAATTATATCAGATAGATAGAGTGCTTTATTATCGGGAACATCATCTGGAATTAACAGACAATTGATATCAGCAAACGGAACACGAACATATTCTGCTTGTCCTCCAGGTACACCACCAGTTAAATGAGAATAACCAAAGATAGCTGATGTTTTTTGTCCATACATTTTTTGTTGAAGTTTAGATGGATTTGTTGTTTCACAAAGAGAATATTCTTCTCTTCGACAATAATCACAAAAACCACAAGCAATATTAAATGCAACAACAACTCGTTGACCAACATGAAATTTGTTAACATTATCACCAATTTGTTCGATAATTCCCATAAATTCATGTCCAAGAATATCTCCATCGTGCATATCGAGTATTGTATTATTATATAAATGTAAATCAGAACCACAAACAGTTGTTGCTATTATTCGTAATAAAACATCTCGTGAATCACTTAACATTGGCATCGGTTTTTCAACATATTCTACATGTTTTTTTCCACGCCAAATGATTGCATGTTGTTTACGAGTTTGATCATATTTTGGTTGAGATGCTGTTCTACAATTTCATTGCATTTTAAAAAAAAACGAGAAAAACTTTATTTATTTAAACGAAATGAAAACTTACGATGTTGGTGCTTGACCAGACAATTTATCGGCAACTTGACAAATTAAATTCATTTCAAATAATTTTATCTCAAAATCGAATCGAATTCTTTTTTAGTTTTTTTTCTTATTTTGGGTTTCTACTTGATATATCTCAATTTTCGCACCTATCGACCTCGGACACAGAGAGAGAGAGAGAGACAGATGTCACTTTATATTAAAACGAAAATTTTTGTTCGAATTTGAATTGAATCTAGAAAAATGTAATTAAATTGAGAAAAAAAAAGAAAAAAAAAGTTGATTTTGTTTGTAAAGATGAGATTGAACAGTTTGACAGTGTTCAGTGGTGACTAATTGTGTTCATTGTTGTAGATTGACTTTGAGTTTGATTATTCGAAGGAAGATAAATAATAAAAATGAGTCCAACGCGTGGATCAAGAAAAAGTGAAAGTGTCGCCGCATCATCATTATCAATTGAAAATCAATTATTAGCTGATTTCGATGAAGAAATGAAAGATGATGAAGATTCAAATGAAAATCCAATTGATCCATTTTCAACGAAACAATTTCAATCGAAACGACGTCGAGGATTTCGAAAGAAACCTCGTCCATTTAGTGAAGATGATATCGAAGCTCTTCAACAATTATCTTGTGCCAAAGCTTTTGCTAAATTTCATTCTCGAATGAAACGAGAAGCTGAAACCGACGAATCCATCGGTGATTATCTCAAAGCTTGTGCTCTTCTTGCAACCAAATTACGTCATTGTAAAAACGAATTCTTAGAAGAAGATAATGCTGATCAACAAATTGAAAATTATTACAAAGATCGTTTAGAAGAATATTCAACTCTTTCCAAACAAGAATTTCTCACTTTAGCTGAACGATATAAATCAGATATTCATCATACCATTGACAAATGGTTAAAGAAACGAAGTAAATCACGTTCACATGCCAAGAAAACAAATCCACAAGAATATAAACGAAATATGTTATCGGATGCTCTTCAAGCTCTTGCTAAAAAATAATAATCACCAACAATTCTTTTTTTCTCTCTCTTTGTTCTTTTTCTCTAGATGAGTTCGCTTTTTTTAAAAACATTCGATGAATCTCCGTGGCCAAAATGTTCTCCAGCTTCATTACGTGATCAATCGATAATTCTCATTCAAAAAACAGTTTGTTGGCGAAAACGTTCGTCACTTCCTCTTCCTCAACATATTCTTATCATTCTCGGCATGTTTCCACCTGGACTTCGACCTCTTCAACATTTTCATTTTCATCACAATTAATTTATTTTTACTTTTCTTTTTTTGTTTTGACTTCAATCAATCGAATTGTAAATAATAAAATATTCATAATATACACAATCCTTTTTCTCTGTTCTCTCTGTTCTCTTCTCTCTGTTCTCTTCTCCCTTCTGTTTGTGTTCCATTTGAAGGGTAGAGAAAAGAGGCAGTTGTTGAGTCAAACAACAGTTGAAATGGCTGATGAATCGGATGAAATTTTGTCACGTTTACGTGGAATATCTTCGGATGAAAAAAGTGAAATTGGCAAAATGAAATGTCGAATTGATGATCAAGCTCGATTGATAATGATGTTAAAGAAGAGAAACGATGAATATATTTTAGCTAATATGACTTTGGATAAACATTCAATTGAACTTGAAAAACAAATCGATGAACTCAACGAACAAATTCATCAACAACATTTTCTACAAAATGAAATTCAACAAATGAAATTAACTATCGAACAACTTCAATCGATCAATTATCAATTCGAATCGAAACAACAACAAGATCAACTCAAATTCGCTTCCAATCAACAGATTTCTCTTCAATATCAAAATCAAATAAAACAACTTCAACAACAAATTCAACAATTCAATCAATCTCTCACGTACTTTTCACTTTCTTTCTTTTCATAGATTTCATCGTTTTGTTTTTATTTAGCGAAGAAAAACATCGAAATCAATCTCTTGAAAATGAATTCAATGAAAATCTTGAAGAAAAAGATCGTTTCATTGAAAATCAAACTCAACAAATTCGTCAACTTCAATCGGAATTGAAAGATCATGAAAAGAAGCTCAAAGACAAAGATGAAAGTATTGAACACATTCAAAAAGATCATTCCAATCAAATTCAACAACTTCAATCGAATAACAAAATTCTTCAACAACAATTAACAAATCTTCAAAATCAAATTCAAGTTTCATTTTTCTTTTCTCATCGAAAATCGTCAATCAATCTTTTTTTCTTCTCGTAGGATAATTCAACAAACGAACAAAAACTTCGTCAAAAACTCGACAAAATTCAAAAACAACTCAATGAATCTTTACAACGATTTGTGTAACAAAAAAATCTTTCGTTTTTTCTTCTCAAAACAATTCGAATTTGATTGTTTAAAAATAGAAATGAAGAAGAACGAGTCAATGTCGATGTTCGTGTTCAATCGATTCAACTCAAACTCGATCAAAGTCAACAGAAACTCGATCAACTCAAACAAGTTCGTCGTTGTTCACATTTCAACTTCATTTCGACGATTTTCTCTGTTCTTTTTAGGAATTCTTAGGCTATAAAAATTATACAACAACTTTACTTCAAAAAGAAAAACATTTAAATGAACGTTTGCAAGTTCTTCTCAATGGCAGAACGACTTCATAATTAACTTGTCACGTCTTCTGTTCTTTTTTTTCTTTCTATGAAATAAAATTTGATAGTTTTTCTAAACGGTGTTAATCGAGAGAAACATTTGACATCGAAGAAAAGGAAATGAAATTTCAGTTGAACTTCTTCATAACACGAACAAAGTCAAATGAAGAAAATTTCCTTTGAATTACCAATCATTCAAGTAAAACAGTTTTTTTTCATTTGAAATTTTTGAAATGTGTAATTTGTAAATTTGTAATTGAAAGACAAAATCAAGAAATCAATCGTTTTTGAATCTTTCTGCACGACAAGAGAAAACAAGTCATTCGTTGCCTTATCTCAATCATATTCATCTCGATGGATCACTTTCAGCACGATTCTATTCGAAACAAACGAAAAAGCATCGTTTACCATTGACACCAACAGAATTTCTTTGCAATTATAATTATTTATTAAGTGATTTCGAACGAAATGAAATGTTGAAAACTGAAATGATTTATTATTATCCATTTGAATTCAATGATGAAAGTGTGAAATCTAGTGAAAACATTCGATATATTTGTCGAAATCATTTAAATTATCGATATGAAATGTTAGAAGTGTTGGGCAAAGGTTCGTTTGGTTTAGTTATTCGTTGTTTTGATCATCGAAAGCAAATCAATTGTGCAGTTAAAATATTAACGAAGAAAAAATCTTTTCGAAAACAAGCAAAAATTGAAATAAAAATGTTAAATCTTCTCAAACAATTCGATTGTCCAAATGTCGTTGAAATCTACGAATATTTCTCCTTTCGAAATCATTTGTGTATTTCATTTGAATTACTCGGGTAAATCAAGTCGAATTCTTCTTTGATTTGTTGTGAAAATGATTTCGATTGTTAGAATCAATCTGTATACTTTAATTAAGAAGAATAATCATCAAGGATTTCCATTGAGTTTAATCAAACGATTTCTTCAATCGATTCTCAATGCTCTTCGACTTCTCAATCAACAAGATATTATTCATTGTGATCTCAAACCAGTGAGAATTCTCTTTCTTTCTCTTTCTCTTGTCAATCTTCGTTTTTTTGTTTGAAGGAAAATCTTTGTTTGAAACAAAAAGGAAGTAGCCAACTGAAACTGATCGATTTTGGTTCGTCTTGTTTTCAATCGAAGACAGGTCAGTTCGACATTGAATTCAATCAAAAGAAAATTGTGTTCTTTGTCTTGTTAGTTTACACGTATATTCAATCTCGATATTATCGAGCTCCTGAAATTCTCTTGGGAATTGAATATCGAAAGTCAATTGATATGTGGAGTTTAGGTTGTATTCTAGGTGAATTGTATACAGGTCATCCGTTGTTTCCAGGACGAAATGAACAAGAACAAATTTGTTTCATTGTTCAATTGATCGATTTACCACCGAAGTCAATGTTAGACAAAGCAAAGAGAAAAACAGTTTTCTTTGGTAAATCGATTGTTGTTTTGTGTGTTGAAAATCATTTCAATCGAATTGATTTTTGAAGATGAAAATGGAAATTTAAAAGATGAAAAAGGAAATTGTTCATCGAAACGATCATTGGAGCAAATAATTCGTTGTCAAGATCAACAATTTATCGATTTTCTTCGTCAATGTTTGAAGTTGGTTTTTTCTCTTTTGAGAAAATAAAAAAGAAAATGAGTCAATGTTTTTGATTTTAGATGGAAAGGAGATGATCGATTGACAGTTGAACAAGGTCTCGAACATAGTTTTGTTGTGACGAAATGAACATCGGTTAAGACGATTTAATTTGTTTGTCTATTTGTCGAAGATTTAGCTAAGAAAATAAATATTGATCTATGACAAACGAGAACAAAAAACGACAATCGATTTGTTTTGTTCATCGAAAGATAACAAATGAAATTGAAAAGCAATTTAGGATATATTTATTATTGTTTTCTTTGTTTTTTCATTCAAATTGCAAGTCATCGAAGCAATCTTCAATTAACATCACAGTTCGACAATAAATCTCATGAAAATCTCTTTGTTTTCTTCATTTGTTTAACAATTTGTCTGTCGATCGTTTGTTTTCTTTTGAATTTAATTGATTTGTCTGCCAATCAAATTGAAAACGATTCGATCTCATTGGAAATTTATACCAAACGATCGAAATCTGTGCCCATCTTATTACTCTTCGATATTTTCAATAGTCTTCTTATTTTTATCATCAAATTAATTTTAAATAGTCAATTAATCAAATCTCATGTCAAAGATCAAAGTATTTTGTTTTCTTTTGAAATCCAAAAAAAGAAAGTAAAGTTTGTTTTTTGTTGAGATTGTGTTTTCGAATCATCGATCGATTTGTTGATTGGTAATGTGTTAAGTCGAGTGGAATCGAATGAAACATTGAATTGTTCATCTGAATTGCCATTGAATGTGTTCAATTTATGTTTGTTATTATTTCGATTTGGTTTTAATTATTCGAATAAATTCTATTTGATCAATAAAAAGATTAGTTTGTTACTTTCCATTGAGAATTTGCTTTCGATTTGTTTAATCATTGAACTTAATTCGATCTTTGAAATTTATTTCAAACAACTCTATTTAATCAACAATTCGTTTAATATTTATTCATATTTGTTAATATTTTCATTGATATTTTCGATTTATTTTATTTTATTAACAAATCAGAGTTTGTTCTATTCGAATATTCAAATATTTTATCAAAAACAACAACAATTCTCCAATCAAGTAAAAAAAAACCAAATGTTTGATTCGAAGCTGAATGTTTGATATTGTTTTTGTTTTAGTTGATTCGTTTATCAAAATTGAATGAAGAATATTTGGTTTCGGATAATTTGATGAGAAATTTGCTTTGTAAAATGTTAAATTTAAGTTTAAGTGTGACATGTCAATTGCCATTATTAATTTTAACAATAAAATATTTGTTATCGAATGTAGTTGATCGTTTATTTGTGTTGTATATTATCTTCTTATTGATTTATGTTTGGTTGAATTTGATGTTATTTGTGTGTTCGTGTTTGAGTCCGAATTTATTTTGGAAAAAAGATTTGTTAAATGAAGAGAAATTGTTTGTTGATGAGAATCAATCGACGAGTAGTCGTGCTTTAACTGTTATCGATCGTCAAATTCATCCGTCGTTTCAATATGAAAATGGAATTGCAACAGAAAATGTTCTTGTTATGCATTGATTCCATTTGTTTTTTTATTTGAAAAATAAAATGCGATTTCCATTAGTTTTTCTCTTGTATTGTCTTTATTTGAAAAAGTAAAAAAAGAAAGAAAAAAAGAAGAAAGAGTTAATTATATTTGACAGCATCGAATCCGTATTGATCATATTGTTTTCGTTGAAAAGGATTTGAAAGAATGGCATAAGCTTGATTGACTTGTTTGAACAATTCTTCAGCTTGTTTATTTCCAGGATTTCGATCAGGATGAAGTTCTTTTGCTTTTAATAAATAAGCTCGTTTGATTTCTCTCTCAGTCGCATTTCGATCGACAGATAATAAATCATAGAGATCTCTCACTTTTTTCTCTTGTTTCTTTTCTTTGAACGTTTCTTTTTGTTGTCCTTGTTGATAAGACTGTTGTTGTTGTTGATAATATTGTTGTTTCTGTTGATGAAATGACGATGTAAAGTCATAAGTAAATTGAGTTGAATTGGATTGATAATTGTTCCATTGTTTTTCTTTCATTTTGTCTTTGTAATATTTGGGATAATTTTTAGCTAAAAATCCAAGAATAGGCGAAGAAATCAACGCTAAAGGAATGATGATTTTTGGTGTTAAAATCGACGTAAATTGAATGGCAATAGAAGGATCAATAAGTGATCCTAATGTTGATAGAGCAATGAAACAAGCTGGATAGAAAGCAATAAGTGATGCTAAAGTGATTTTAATCATCGAATATTGTCGATCTCCAGTAACTTGTCCATTGATTCCATCGATGAAACAAGTAAAATCATGATGAGAATTATATTGATATTTAACAATATAAATTGGATAATAGAGAATTCGTTCACTTTTCGAACCAATATGAAAATGAAATGAATCAATTTGACAATCGTCGTATTGCGAATAAAGTTCACTGGCTTTTTGTTCAACGATCGATTTGAGTTGAGGAACGATTTGAAGATCCCAACCGATTTGAAAAGCTGTGTCTTTATCGACAGTCCATTCTTCTATTGATCGTTGATTGAATTGAACAAGATTTCGTTGTTGAAATGAAATCGGTAATTGATTAATATGAAATCGATCGAACGATTGAGCTGCATAAACATTAACATCATTCAAATTAATAAAATTCAATTGCAAAGGAACAGAAAACCATTGACGATTGGGAACGAGTGTATTTTTATACTAAATCAATCTCAAATGACTTCTGAATGTAAAAGTCAATTGAACAAACTTTAACGTGAGTAGTTCGTGAAAGACGAATGTTGGATTGAATCGAACCTTGAAGAGAATAATTCCAAAAAGGTAAATAAATCTTGTGAATGTTAATCTTGTCGAGATTTGTCTGTTGAGTCCAATTGTTGGGTGCAAACCTCAGTTTTATCGAAACGAAATTGATTTTGTTAAAATAGAATTGAAATTACCAGAGAGATGTTAACCATTGAGAGAAATAAAGTCTCGCTTGGTGTTCATCGAATGTCTCTTTCAAACCTCGACATTGACTCGACACACATCGTCGATTCAACGAGCAAATTCGTTTGAAAACAAAGTTTGTTACATATTGATTCATGTTGAAATGTCGAGACGAGAGAAGAAGAAGAAGATCCAATGGAATGTTATTGAGTAGAGAGAGACATCTGTTGTTTGAAGAGAAGAAAGAAGAATTTATACTTGATAATAATTATTTGTCTTTTGAAATGAAATGAACGAATATTTATTTTCGATTAATTCGAATCAATATTTGGAAAAGAAAAGCGAAATGGAATTGAATTCATTTTCAATTCTTCATTTCTTCATCGAACATTTTACTTTTTTCAATGAAGTTTTTTTTCTTCTTCGTCATAATTTGTCTGTTAATTAAAGGTAAAATTGATTTCAATCGTAATTTGTAAGTGAATTGTCGTTGAAAATAGATAGTTGTTGTCTTGCTAATGAATGTTTGTTGACATTTGACAATCAAACGAGAGTGTCAAGTGAATTGACTTGTCCATCGTCATGTTTTACAACTGATTATCTTTCCAATCATTTTCAATATAGAATCTATGGCAATGAAACTTATTCAGGAGTAATTTCATTCGATTGTCATCATTTCATTTTCATTTTCATTTGTCTAATAAAAAGAATTCGTTGATATGTAAATCAGCTGTTCATGCAGGAAGAATCTTTCCTTGGCCTCAACAAAACTCGTTAATTCGTTTTCAACTCAACTCAGGTCAATCGTTGATCTATGTCAATACATTCAGAAATGGAATTCTTTCATCCAAGTAAATTTATCTTTTGTTTTCGATATGAGAGTATCATTTTCGAATATAGATCGACGAATGTTCAAATGAATTCATATTCGTTTCAAACACTTCGACTCAATGGTTTTTTTTCTCTTTTTCAATTGAATTGATTTCGTAGTAAAATGTTTGTTTGTTGAATAGAAAGTTCGTTATTAGACATCGCAATCGAACATCGTGGATTTGTTTATACTGGAAATAGTTCGTCGAGTATCACATGTCGAAGTTCTTCGTCTCAAGTCAAAGTTCAAACGATTGAAATCGATCAAGGATGTAAGTTCTTCTTCTTCTTCATTCATTTCAATTCAATTTCAAAAAAAAAGGGAAAACTTGGAAAGAAAATCCATTGAAATATTTTACTCATCCACGAAAAAATTTGTCTCGAAATGACGCTTTAAAATTCTGTCAAAATAATAATGCGACACTTTTGTATTGGAGTAATGCAAATGAATTAGATTTCATTGCAAATCAATTGGCGACAACAGTTTCTCAATTATTTCGTGAAGAATTTATCCGATTTTATATTGGTTTCAAACAAGTCAATCAAATAAAACAATGGCAAGATCAAGTTTGTCTTCTTTTGTCTTTTGTTGTAAAATGTTGAATTTTGTGATTTGTAAAAAGGTGATAAATTACGATGAGAATAGTTCTTCAGTAAAAGTAAATTTAACATTGAATTCGAATGAAGATTATTGTACAATGATTGAATCTTCATCGATCGATCGTCAATTGTTTCAAATAGTCAGTCATCGATGTGATTCTCAAGAAACGAATGTTTATCCACTTTGTCGTCTTCAACGTAATTACAAATGTGTTCAATTGTTGTTGTTGTTTCAATTGTTATTTAACTTTGTTTAGCTGCAATCGAACGAAGTGATACTCGTTTGATCTATCGTCTTGAATCTGACAGTCAAACAGGTAATCTCACGGGTGTAACGAGTTTCTGTTATGAACTCGGTGGATATCCGATTTATGCGAATAACGCTTACGAATGGCATTTAATTCAAGGTTTTACTATTCTTTTTGCAATTCATCATTTGTTTTGTTTTTTTTTATTAAAAGAAATCATGTTGAAAGATGAAGATTTCGTTGAAAATTATGTTTATACTGGTTTAATTTCTGAAAGCAAACGAGAAAGTGATTGTTATTGGACGCCAAGAAATATTTCGGTAAGAGAAAAACAAAGTGAATTGTTATCGAAATAAGAAAATTGTTTATTTTGAAGTATAATTCTTCGTTGTCATTTATTTGGTTTGGTGAAGCTCGTGATGTAAGTAATGGTATTGGTTATCATTTATCTCGAGCAAATGGTGAATCGTATTATAAATTATACGATATGAATCCTGAAACACGTTTAAATTATTTACGATTTTGTCGAAAAGATAATTTAGCGAGTTTAATCGTTGATTCTTCGAGTTGTTCATCGAAAGAATGTCAAACAACATCATGTTTCAATAAAACTCTACCGAATAATTCGGATAATTTACGTTTTTCATTCTACAGTTGCATTCCCGAGAATAGTTTGTCATCAATCGTTTACACTCATTCATTTCCATTGTCTGGTGATTTCTATCGACCAAATTGGCCAATGAATTCGAGTGTTTCAATACGAAATCGGTTTACTGAAGTGACAACATTGACTTTGAATCAAACAGATTCAGATGTGAATCTCGATTGTTATCAATATTTGAATTTCGATCATTCTGAAACATTAAATGATAGTTTATTATTGACTTGTGATCGTTCGAAATCGATGAATAAAACATTCGAAGGAATTTCATTGAAAAATGATTTCAATGGTTTAGTTTCAATTGGTTTTAAAGATCGTCGAATGTCATCGTATCATTTTCGATTTATCGATTTTGATTCAAGTAAAATTTGATATTTTGTAAAAGTAAATTGATCTTCAATTGTAAAAGATTCATTGGAATGTTCATCACAAGGAATAGTTCATCCAACAATTGGTCAATGTATTTGTTCACCAGGATTCTATGGTGACAAATGTCAATACAGTTACGTTTTTGTTAAATTGACAATTCAATGAATATGAATAATTCGATTTGTTTTGTTTGTTTGTTAAGGTTGTCCAACAGGATTTTATGGTCAAACTTGTACTTTTCAATGTTTTGGCGATGATGATTCGTGTAAAGGTTTATTAATTTGTTTATCTGATCCGTATGGTTGTTCGTGTTATTCGGGTTGGTATGGAGTTAAATGTGATTTAAGTAAAATGAAAAGACTCGTAAAGAAGAAGATAAATAGAATGTGTGTATTTTTAGAATGTCCATCTGATCGTTATGGTCCCAATTGTTTATATAGATGTTCATGTAATGAATGTAATCGATTTACAGGTGTTTGTAATTGTGAAGGAAACGAATGTTATTCAGGTCCAATAACTCGTAAATCACTTGACAATCTTTGTGAAAGTTCACGAAATCTCGTTTTATTAATTGTTGTTCCAATTGTTAGTATTCTTGTTCTCATTGGAATGATTGGAGCGTTTTTCATTTGGAAAAAGAAACGTTCAGCTGATGAACAAGCTTTATTTCAACCTTCTCAAGATTTATCTTTTCATGACGATTATATTATTAGTGAACGTTTATAGATTCTCTTTTCTTTTTTTTGTTCTTTTTCAAAAATAAAATTCGATTAATTTATTTGCTAAAAAAAGAAGAAGAAGAAGAAGAAGAAGAAGATCATCATTGAGTGACATCTTTTTTTTCCTATTTGAGATGTCAGTAGTGAAAATCATTTGACCTTGATAAACATTTTTGATCTTGTTTAATCGTCACTTGTTGTTTGTTCTTATTCTTATCAAAATCAGAAGACGATGATTGACGATGTAAGTTATTTAGATTTCAATGGTCAAGTCAAACAATTTCTGTTTTAGTCGAATTGTAAATTAATGAATTTGTTAGATGAAGAAAAACAAACGTTGGAAGAATATCTATTGAAAATTTATGCTAAAAGTGAAATGAATCTGAATGAAATCATTGAATTAATCAATGATTTACAAAGAAAAGATGTTTATTCGAATTTTAGTTATTTTCATATTCAAAATTTAAAATTAAATTTACATCAAATCGAAGAAAACAATAGTCATCGATTGAAATTAATTTTATCGAATATAAAAGAAGAAACAAACGAAATGTCAATGAAACTCAATGAATCGATTGACAACGAGACAAACTCGTTGATGACAAAGAAATTAAATGAATTTTTCTGTATTATCGTTGAACATCTTCGATTGAAACAAATGTTCGATTCAATAGGTTTATTCGATCGAATTGAATCGATTATAAGTTTATTCACTGGAATTGGTGTTCTTGGCATAATTCCACTTGAAACACCGTTGATTTTAACCAATCGAGCAAGTGAAATTATGTTCAAAGACAAATTAAAAGATGTCGAAGATCGACTCAATTTTCTTCTTCGTTTTCTTCGAACAAGTCAAATTCAACAAATCGAAAATCTTCACAAATATTTTCAAGATTTTACTAAAACAGTTTCAACAATTTGAATCTCAAGTAGTTTTTCTTTTTCTCTTCTCATTTGCAAATCTAGTCAACGTTGTCAAATGTCGAAATAGATGTTTTCTTCTTTTTCTTTTTTGTCTAAATCTAAATATAATTATTTGAATAAATTCACATTTTCTTATCGAAAGTTTTGTGTTTTTTGTTTAAGAATATAAATAAATGTCTTTGACTCGACCATATGAATATCCTTTGAAAGGACTTTGTTATTTAATTGTACATCGATCGTTGTGGCGACGAGTATTGCTAAGTGTATTGATATCGATATTAATGTCATTATCAAGTTACATCCTTCTATTTGTCTTTGCATTTCCGAATCAATCTCGATTTTTATCTGTTTACATGTCGAATTGGTTATCTTGGCTAATTGGCTTTCTATTAACACTTTATGAAATTCAAATCTGTCTAATGTTAATCAATATTACGATAATTAGTTGTTTAATGGCAACTCTCTTCGATCGAATCTGGAATAAACAAATTGTGAATCTCAATGATATGAATAATGATCAATCTCTTCGAACAACGTCTGGTTCATGTGTTAAAACATTTGTAATGTTATTATTGATTCGAGTATTGATCATGATTTTAACTTATCCATTGAATATAATTCCAATCATTGGAACAATCGTGTTTATCTATTTGAATAGTTATTATTATGGTTGGTCTTTGCATATTCGTTATTTTGATCGAATTGATTTGACATATAATCAAGGCAAACATTATGTTGAACAACATCGTTCGTCTTATCTCAAATTTGGAAGTGTTTCATTGCTGTTCGATTTAATTCCTTTGTTGAATTTCTTGAGTCCAATAACAAATGTCATTGGAAGTGCATTGTGGGCGTGTGACATTGAAAAATATGAAGATGCAACGACACATCCACGAAGTTATTTAATTAGTCCATCACAAAATCTGATTGAACCACAACAAACTGATTATGGATCAATTCAAAATGAAAAACAATCGATTGATGATCCGCCCAAATACGAACAAGTAGTTAGTCCATCGGCTCCTCCTCCTCCTCCTCCTCCTTCTTCTTCCTCTCTTCTTCTTCTTGAAAAACAATAATAAGAATTGAGCAAAGACACATTTGTTTTTTTATCTAATCCAGCTTTAGTTTTCGAAAAATAAAAAGAGAAAGACAATCACCGGCTATTGAATTCGTGAGATCGATGATTTGATTAATGTTGAACATCGAAGAGATTTTCTAAATCTAAATCGAATTGATATTGATTTGTCAATGATGGTGGAGTCAAAAGAATTTCATTGGCATTCATCCTTGTCAAAATCATTCGATTCATTGATATTTCATCGTGACATTCATTTTCTAAACAAAAACAAAAAACTCTCAACTAGAAATCGAAATAAACAAAAGATAAAACTGAACCTTCGTTCGACGTTGGTGAAGAATTGAGCATTTCATGGAGAAGAAATTGATTAGTTGAACATTTGAAATTATCGTAAAGATTTCGATTGATTTGTCTTACTGAAGTCAATGAATGTTTGTTGTTCGAATTGAAATGAGATCGATGTTTACGTTTGCCTTTGGTTTGTTTGGCATGAAGATCAATTGTCCACCAACTCGATTTACCTGCGATTTCATTTGGAATTCTCACGAATCGATTGTGTAACGATAAATTATGTCGAATAGAATTCTTGAAAAAACAAATGAAGAAGAAGAAAAAGAAGAAAACAGTCGTAATTTACTTTCCATCCTTGACTTGTTTGTCTATCAGTTTTATCTTTGAAATAAGGCACATAGAGAGTAATCCAAGAATAGATTTGTGCAAGAGTTAATCTTTGTTGTTGACTATGTCGAATGGCAATGTCAATTAATTGAGCATAAGACAGATTTCCCCACGCATTCTTCATTGGATTCGATGGTTGATTAAGTCCGAGTTGATCTTCGATTTGTTTGGCTAATTGGTAATCGAAGTCGAAAGATCGATTTTGTTGAGCAACGGATAAATCTTGTTCGTGAACGAATTCATTCGTTGTTGGACATGAAGAAAAGAATTTGTCATTGAAATCTTCGAAATCATCGAACATGTTTGATGGAGAAACGCGTTTTTGTTTTATCTGTGCAAAGACCTTGAAAAAGAAACGTAATGTCGTCGTATTATTTCTAATAAATGGCCTTGTTCTTTGTTTTTTTTCTCTTTGATAAAAACGTCATACGCAAACAATTCTTTAGCTCAAGGACGAACACAATCATCGATCGATAACATCAAACCACTCTCAAGGTCTTTTATTTTACTACAATTTTCAATTCAAATTCGAACAATATTCTTTTCTTTTTTTTTTGTCTTTTATTCAGTTCAGAAATTTTCATCGAGATTTATTTGATTTTTATATAAAAAAAAGAAGACGAAGAAGAAGAAGAAGAAGAAGAAGAAGAAAGGAAAAGGAAGTCCATTGATGAAGAATGATTGAAGTTAAGCAACGAAAAAAGAACCGAGATGATTTCTTGCATAGCCACGATTGGTTAACATTGTATGATTACTTTCTAAATAAAACAAAAAATGTAAATGTTCACGTTTGAAAACAAAATGCATACGAATGGCTTGTTTCGGTTCTGAAATATGTTCTTTACGTCCATATTGAGCAATACGTAATGGATGATTTAATTCCGGTTGAACTGCAGCTTTATAAACGACACGATTTTTTAAAACTCGTCCGTGATCATTGTTGAGAGTTTCTAATTGAACACAAGTTCTTGGTTTATTAGCAAATGTTTCATTATGTTGATCGTATTGAGTTTTAAGAATGAAATCTAAAGAATCATTGGGAGCTTTGGGATCATTGGTATAGATTTCATGTCTTGCCGAAGACAATGTAGCAGTTGAATATAATCGATTCCATGGTTCATCTCGTTGAGCAACATGAGTATCACTCGATGAAAATGGAATCTTTTGTTGATCTTTAACTTCCGAAAAAGTTTGATCGTTTTCGAGACGTGGATATGCCAATGGATCTCGATGATTGACTGCTCGATGAATTGTGTGGGTCATTGCTTTTCTTCTTCTTTCTCTTATTCAGTTACCGTTTACTGATCAAAAACAATCTTTTCTTTTTACCATTTACACTTTTGTTTCTCGATCGTTGCTTAACAACTACAAACAATCGATTCCTTCTTCTTCTTTTTTTTCTTTTTTCTTTTTCTTTTTGTCAATTGAAATTCTTTTCTCAATTTCCAAAATCTAAAATTGAATTTGAAAAAAAAGAGACGAGTGAAATCAATAGATGCCAGCAATCGTTGTTGAAAGAAGCCAAAAACAAGAGCATATTGTTGAGAAGAAGAAGAAGAAGAGATGTTATTGAATTTGTAGAGAAGAGAAAGTTGTGTTGTTCATTTCAGTGAAAATAATGATGTAGAAAATGAATCTCCGTTGAGTTAATCGATTTTGATTTGGTGCATGAAGATAAGCTAAGTGAATTATGTAAAACGTGACTTGAGCGATGACAATCGATTGAATTTCTCAATAGACGTTATTCGTCGTTGTTTCTTTGAAATCAAATCTCAATCGAATGCATCTGTCCAACAGATGTTCAACATCGCTTCTCTTATCCAAAATCAAATGTGTAGATATCAACTAATTATTTGTTTTCAACAAGAAGAAGAAAAGATTTAGTCGATGAGAACACTAATTAATAGAAGAAAATAGAGAATAGTAGAACAAAGATTGTTGTTTTATTTTTATGAACGATTAATGTTTGTTGTTGATGAGAAAATATATATAAAAAAAAAGTTGTTGTCGATCGTTGAATAAAAGAAATGCGATACTCGTTTTGTGTTGTCTTTGTCGTTCTCTTTTTCCTGTCGTTATTGGTAAAGAAAGATAGATTTGAGTTCTGTTTATTGTATTTTGTTCGATGAAGATGCTGACATAGTTTTTTTTTATCGTTGGAATCTTTGTCTGTTTTAGAGAGATATGGAATCAGACTAATTGAAAAATGTTGGTGTCAATGAGATAGATAGGATAGATGTGAGAGAACAGAGTCGAAAGTAAGTTCCTGTTGTTGTTGTTGCTCGAGTGATGTTGGATAAGTTGAATAATAGATGAATAGTTCGAGTTAGATTTAATTGGGAGAGAAAAAGAAGAAAAAGAAGAAGAAGAAGAAGAAAGTAAATACAATGATCACTTTTACAAATTCTTTTTCTCGTTTCGTTTGTCTCCTTTGGGAATTACAGAATGTAAATAGAAAAAAAAAGAAAAACAACGAGAAAGAATTGTCGTCAAGAAAATGTGTGTGTGTGTGTGTCAAAAGTAAGAAAAAGAAGACATAAAAATGAATTAGATTTTGTTGTAGAAGAAGAAGACGACGACGAAGAAAAGAAAATGTTAAATCGAAGTACATTGGAAACAAATGAAATGTATCGTTGGTATGCAGATACAATTGTTTATGGTGGTTTTGGTCCGTTGATCGCGTGTTTAGGAATTGTTGGTGGCACTTTATCTTGTCTTGTTTTCCGTCGAAAACCATTGAAGAAAAAATCTTGTTCAGTTTATTTTTTATTTTTGGCTTTAGCAGATTTATTATGTATGATTTGTTGGCTCATTCATTTCGTTCTTCCAACATATCAAATTCATCTTCTCACATTTTCGAATATCTTCTGTAAAACTTTTGTTTTTTCAATGTATTTTGCATTCGATTTAGCTAATTATATTCTCACAGCCTGGTAAGAAGAACAACAACAACAACAGACAAAAAAAAACACATAGATAATGAATCGATTGATTTTTAGTTCAATCGATCGAGCAGTGAGTGTTTTATTTCCTGTTCGAAGTCGTCAATTTTGTCGTCGTCAAATGGCTTATACAATCACGTTGATATTAATTTTAATCATAACTCTATTGAATAGTCATTTACTCTATGGATTCGTTGTGTTAACAGTCAATTCGACATACAATGAAACAATTGATATTTGTCATCATCGATCTGATTCCGATAAATATCAACAATTGTTTAGTTCATTTGATTCGTATGTTGATGTTATTAAAACGAATGTTATTCCATTTATTATAATGACAATTTGTAATTTGATCATAATCATTCGTGTTTGTAAATCGAATTCATTTCGAATGAGTTCCAATTCTTTACGAACAACAAATAAATCGAAACGAAAATATGAAAAAGATCGTCAATTAACATTGATGTTACTCGGTTCAGCAATTGCATTTCTTGTTTTAACACTTCCCACTGAAATCAACGATATTATTCGTTCCAATTCAAAAGAAAAACTTGTCAACGAAAAAACTTATTTACTTTCTGCAATTCTTCTTTCACTTGCTCATCTCAATTATGCAGTTTGTTTCTTTTTTTTCTTCTATTTTTTGTCTTCACAGACGTCATTCTATTTGATTTAGATTCATTTTTATATTTATACATTAACTGGAGAAGTCTTTCGTCAACAATTAATTAAATTATGGCCAATAAATATAATTTGGCCGTATATTCTCTCATTTATTCGTTGCAATAAATCAACAACAACGACGACAACAAACGCAATTCTTCCAAATCAACAATAACATTTCTTCTACTTCTACTTCTTCTCTGTTCAATAATCTGATGAATTAAATGTAAAAGAGAATAAATCTTATTTGTTTGACAGATGTTTTTCTCTTGTGTCAACAAAAAAAAAGCTGACAATGAGAATTCTTTTGGGACAAAGAGATTTTGTAATAAGAGAAATGAGAAATACTTTCGATTTTGAAAATCTGATGTAAACTTCAACTAAGTGAATTGACGTTGAATTAATATGAAAAGATTCTAAAAATAAAATCTTAATCAAAAATCAAAAGAATTTGTTGATCTGCAAAGATTTAATTAAAGATTTTCTTTTCGATTTCAATCGAATTGTGGACGTGTTTCGATAAAAAGATAATGAAATATTTATTTATTTAATTCATTGACATCAATCGGATGTGTGTCCTATGATTACTGTCATCTCGAAATTCTTCTTCTTTTCGTTGAAATCAACAGTCATTCTGTCTGTTAGTTAACTTGTTTATTTATTTCAATAGATCAAAAACAACTCTCAAGACTTGCCTTTTCCTTTATTCACAAAAAAAGAATCATTAGAGATCAACGTGATTAGAATAGTTCTTTTTTTTTGCAGAGAAAAAAACTATTCATAGAAGAAGAAGAAGAATCTTTTTCCTTTGTAACAAAAAAAAAAAGAGAGAGATAAAATTGTAAAAAGATGAAATGAATAAATGAGAATGAGACAAGATAGTTGTTCGATATGTGTGACTATTTGACTTGTAAGAAGAGCATATCATTGATGATATTGAAATTGATTTGAGTTGTTTTGAATAAGAGACGTGGCTAGAGGCATTTGTCATCTCTCTCTCTCTCTCCTTTTTTTTCTTTCTTTTTTTTTCTTGTTCATTAGTATGATTATTTTCATTGTTTTTCCTTTAGTTGCTTGTCGAGCATAAACTTCTACTTAGATGGAGAGTAAAAAAAAATAGGAGAGAGAAAAAAAACGAGGAAGAGAATAAGCACAAAACACTTTTTTAACTAAGAGCAAAATTTCTTTCACTTTTTTCATTAGCTTTTCTTCGTATTTCTTTTTTGTTGTTGTTGTTGTGACTTTTGAGTTGATATTGAGAATTGAATCGATTGTTTGTTAAATGCAATGTCAATGTTGATTGACTTGTGTGTTCTAGATATGAAATTGTTGTTCTTTATTATTGAATCTCGACATTGTTGACATATTGTCTTGTGAACGATGGTCAAACGATGATTCTAACAATTTGTCATTTGTTTTTATTGTTTCTCTGTAAGTAAACGAAGAAGAATGAGTTTGTAGTGATTGATTGTTCGTTTGATTTTGTTCAGTAATCGAAGTTCATAATTGTTTATATACGATTCAATGTTGTACAGGCGATGAAACATGTTCATCGAAACCAATTGATTGTCCGTCGAATGTTTGTTTCAAACTAAGTAAGACAAATGAAATGAAATGAAATGAAATGAAATGCAGAGATGAGTTGTTGGTTTCGTTTTAGTTATCAGTAATAACAAAGAAGAACGTGGTTGTCTCGATGATCTGATTCAATTAGTCAATTCGGTGAATAAAGACAATCGAAAATTGAACAAAGACAATAGTTTAACTAGTTCGTCGAGTAACGATCAATGTCATCGATTGGGTTCGTATGGAAATGGAATGTCACTTTGTAAATGTACAAGTCATTTGTGTAATTCAACGACATTCAATTACAAATCGAATCAATTCATTGTCATTTCAATTCTTTGTTTATTTCTTGTTAATTCGAATTTATTTTGAAAATAAAAAAAAAAGTCGAAAATAAATTTAGATAAAATGTCTTTGTACAATTGCTTTCCATGCTGAATCAAAATCAAGAAAATTATTTTTTCCATAATGCAACGAAGTTGAACAAACAATTAATCGTGGATATTTGTCAAAGAATCTTGAACATGGTTCACCTGTTTGAACATAATTCAATGGCCAACTTGAACAACGAACAGACGCAGCACCAGCTAAAAATCCCGACATGAAGACATCGCCAACCAATGGAACATATTCCGATCCGTAACATAACGATGCTCGATACAAACGATCACGAATAAACGAAGAAAATAATAAACCAAATCCACTACAATACGGAGGTAATCTATGATAATTCCAAGCTAATTCATGAATTCTAAATTTGCCTCGACGAAATGTTTTCGTTGAATCGAATAGTTTGCCTCTGAAAAGTGTATATCGATCGAAGGATTGCATTTGTTCAATCATTGGTTTAAGAGTTGCTTTCTTTTGTAAATATCGACTATGATGAGTTTGATTCGTTAATAGAAATTGAATGATATCATTCAAAAGTAAAGTATCAACAACAAGATCATCATCAGTTTTAAATAGAAAAGGAATATGTGATGCAAATGAATGTGTCCATTTCAATGCGCCAACTTCTTTATAAACAACATTACCATAAGTTTCTTCGATATTCAATTGAACAATATCATTCCAACGAGTTGATTCATTTGTTAAATTAACTAATAACGAATCATTGCTCGTTGTTGACAAACCAACAACAAAAACAAAACAAATTCGATTCAATTTCGAATGAAGTTTTTTATTTGCCCATGTCTTTCGAATGGCGTCTCGTCTTTGCCAATTCTTATAAGTTGAAAGAATATAAATTAATAATTCATCAGTCGATTGACAAATCGATGAATGATTGATTCCATTTCTTGTCACAATTTCAACTCGTAAATATCCTTTCGATGAACTCGACAATTGAGGACAAATCGACAGATATCGATTTCCATCTTCTTCTTCTTCTTCTTCTTTGCTGATTTTCTCATTCGTTCTGATTAACAAATAAATACAAACGAAGAGAATGAAGAGAACAAGTGATGTTGTTCGATGATTTCCTATTTTCATTTGAAAGTATTGAAATACATGATGACACTAGGTGAGTCAATGGTGTTCAACAAGCGGAACGAGTTGTGTTGTTTGGTTGACATTTGCCAATCGAATAAAATTCTTGTTGAAAATCTTTGTTCGAATTGAATGTTGTAATTTGTAATGGAATTGTCGATTGAGAAAGAAGTTGAAGTAGAATTTGATTGGTGAGAATCGATGGAGGTCCATCGAAGGAAAGACTCGACGAATGGCGATGCAAAGGAACAAGTCATCGTCGTCGTCGTCGTCGCTTTTATTTATTTGTTTTTTGGATTTTCTTTTGAAATAGAAGACAAATGTCAGACATCATTGATATGCTCGATTCATCTTCTCAAGGTAAATCTTCTTGTTTTTCTTCTTGTTAGAATTGTTAAAATGACATTGGTTTGTTTGTTGAAGATTCAATGAATTTAAATGTGGATTCGGATAGTGATGATAATGGTGAAACACCATTTCAAAAACTCGTTCGTCTTCATTCGTCACAATCAAATTTCAATGACAGGTTGGAGAAGATTGGAATTGTTATTTGAATTGAATTGAATTGTCATTTGAATTTGTTGTTTAGAAAGAATGCAGTGAAATACATTTTAGATGCATTGAGATTTGTAAATGATCTCGAAAGTTTATATGAAATCTTATCGTGTACACAGAAATTAGCAGATGATATTGTGAGTCAAGTTCAAATCGATACGTTAGAAAAGTTCGTAACAATAATCGAATATTTAATTGGAAATGTTGAAAATGGTTGTGTGTTAATAAAAGAATATTTATTCGGTTCGATTGTTCAAACAATTGGTCATGCAAACAATCGAATTCGTAAAGCAAGTCAATCGGCATTACTTCGTCTGTTCGAATTGGATCAAATCGATAGTGAACAAATTCAAAATGAAATCATTCCAAATGTTTGTCAATTAGATAAATCGTGTGATGATTTCAAAAATGAAGCAATTCTCTTGATGACTCGTTTGACTCAATATGTATCGAATGATTTAGTATTAAAATATTTCGTTCCAACAATAATTCAACAATCATCATCAATTGCTTTTCAAACGAGAAAAACTTGTGCAACGTCACTTGCCGATCTGTCAACAGTGATTCCTTCGTCGTCAGTCGATGAATATCTAATTCCTTGTTTACAAAATCTGTGTAATGATCCATTTTGGGGCGTTCGAAAGAGTTGTGCCGAAGTGATTCATCCGTTGGGTCAAGTTTGTTCGAATGAATCTCGTTGGAAAGTGTTATCACCATGTTTAATTCAACTTCTTCAAGATCAATCTCGTTGGGTGAAAACAGCTGCACTTCGTATTCTCGGTTATTTCATTTCGACATTTCATAATCAACAACAATTCAACGACAATGAATTTTCGTCTTTGACCAACGATGAACAACATACAGATCAATTCAATGATTTTCTCTTTTGGAGACAACCGATTCTCGTTGATTTCGATGACGATGAAGAACAACAACTATTACTCAATACAAATCAACAATCATCGAACAACAACAACAACAACAACAACAAATCGACTCAGTTAAATAAAATTCTTCCTGAAGAATTATTAGAATATTATAAAACAATAGTTGAACAATCTTATTCGAGTGGAGTCGAAACCGATATTGTTCATCAAGGTGCATTTACATTTCCAGCTGTTGCTTTAACTTTAACCAATCAAAATTGGGATTTAATTAAAGATTTACATAAGAAATTTGCAGAAGATTTACAATGGAAAGTTCGTCGTACATTAGCCTATTCGTTACATATTATTGGAGAAATGTTAACTGTTGAACAAGTTGAAGAAGATTTATGTCCAATATTTGATTCGTTTATTCGTGATGTTGATGAAGTTAAAATTGGAATTCTTTCAAATCTATCGAAATTCTTAAAAATACTTTCTTTACCAACCCGAAGAAATTATTTAGATAAATTAACTTATTTAACATCGGTTGACAATCAAAGAAATTGGCGATTTAGATCCGAAAGTGCCAATCAATTATATGAATTAACAAGTTTATATGATTCGAATGACATTGCTGATTATCTGAGTCCACTTGCATTTGGCATGTCAGTTGATAAAGTTGCTGATGTGAGATATTCAGCTATCAAAGCGGTAAGAATGACGACAATTGTCTCTCTTTTCATTGATTTGTTCGATTGAAATTGATTTGTATGTTGTAGTTATCTGGTTGCTATTGGAAATTTCATAGTGAAAATGCTGAAGTGCAAATGGAGATCTTTTTAGACGATAGTTATAGAATATTTGCTTCATCAGAAGATTGGAAATTACGTCAATTATTTGTTTATTTATGTGAATTGATTCATGAATTTCATCGAGATACACCGAATGAATTTGCTCTAAGATTTCTTTCGAAACTTTTACTTTTAAAAGACGATCCTGTTGTCAATGTACGACTGTCTCTCGGAACATTTCTTTATCAACATTTACATCAAAATGGTTCGATTAGTTTTGTTTTCTCGAGTTGGATTTTCATTTTGAAATGTTTGCTTTTTGTTTTTAGATTTTTCTTCAAATTTATCGTCTGATTGGAAAAATGAAATCGCTGAATGTTTACAAATGTTATTAGTTGATCGTGATCGTGATGTTCAATTATCTGTTGGTGCTGTTTATCAACCAACAACGAAATCATTATCATCGCTCAGTTTAGACGAGAAAAATTCTTCAGATGAAAATCAAACTACAATTGAACAAGATCAAATCAATGTTCAATCTTAATTCTATTTATTTCATCGTAAGACATCATTTTAGAAAACAAAACAAAAAAAACGTCATTTTCTTTCTCTCGTTTTTTTTTAGCTTAATAAATCTTCGGACTTAAGTTTTTTTTGTTAAATTTTCATGTTTAAATTGATTTGTTTAACAAATAAAAAGTCTTCGAATGCAACTATCATAGTCTATTTTCTCTTCACTGAACATTTTCACAGAAAAATATTAAAATAAAAACACGAATATTCTTGAACTAGACAATTCAACATTATCTTCAATACCAAATCCAAGACATTCTATTGTTGATTGAGATATCGATGTCGTTGATAAAAAAAAATGTACAAGTCATTCAATGGTTAAAAAACTGATTAATTAAAATACATATTTCTTGACAATTTCTTTCATTTTTGTGTAATACTTTATTCTAATCTTACATGTGAAATAAATTAATAAATATACTTGTTGTTGTCGACTAGATAAATATCAACAGATGGGACTATTTATATTTCCTATAGCACCTGTCAAATAGACATACGACAGAGAAAAAGTTGTTGACTTTATGTTTATAGAAGATTATCAATGTGATGAGAATATCTTATGTTGAAATGTCACAAAAATATTCATTTGTGCGATAGCGAAAACTATATACGTAGAGAGATATTTTTTTTCGATAAATCTAAATAAAATGATCGATTTACATGAATTAGAAGAATTAAATGAGAATGAAGAAGTAAAAGTACAAAATGAAGATTTACAACGTAAATTGAAAAGTCGTCATATAACAATGATTGCCATTGGAGGTATCATTGGTCCTGGATTACTTGTTGGTTCTGGAACAGCATTATCCATTGCGGGTCCACTTGGTTCATTGATAGCATTTGCAGCAACAGGAGTGATTGTCTTTTTTGTAATGCAATCATTAGGTGAGATTTGTACAGCCATTCCTGTCAGTGGTGCATTTACAGATTTTGCTGGTCGTTTTTGTGATCCAGCATTATCATTTGCATTGGGTTGGATCTATTGGTATCTGTGGATAACAGTTCTTGCCAATGAATATAATGCCATATCGATCGTTTTGATGTATTGGACTGATTGGATTCCACAATGGTTATGGATTATCTTTTGGTGGATTTTATTTCTTAGTTTATCTCTGTTCGGTGTTCTTGTTTATGGTGAAATTGAATTTTGGTTAAGTTTAATTAAAATTGTTGCAATTTTAATTTATTTTGTATTGGCTATTTTAATTGATGTTGGTTTAATCGGTGGTAAAATGATTGGCTTTCAATATTGGAAAGATCCCGGTTTATTTGCTGATGGAATCAATGGTGTTGCCAAAGTGTTTGTCATTGCAGGAACATTATATGCAGGTGTTGAAACAGTTGGTGTCACAGCAGGTGAATGTCGAAATCCTGAACGTGCTGTTCCTCGAGCAATAAAACAAGTTTTCTATCGAATTATTGTCTTTTATTTGGGCACAATATTTTTCATTGGTCTATTAATTCCGTCAAATTCGAATCGTTTATTATCAGCTCATTCGAAAACAGCAGCATCACCATTGACAATTTCATTGCAAGACGCAGGTATTCATGTTGCTGCTCATTTAATCAATGGTCTCATTGTTCTATCGGTGATATCAGCGGGTATTTCATCGATCTATGTCACATCTCGAACACTTTGTTATTTAGCTAAAACAGGTCGAGCTCCACACTTGTTAAGTAAAACAAGTCGAAATGGAGTTCCTTATGCAGCGATTCTCTTTAGTAATTTGTGTGCATCGATTTGTTTTATCAATCAAAGTTCAGGTGGTGCTGGTGTTGCTTATACTTATTTGATTAATCTGTCAGGTGTATCAACATTTATTGTTTGGTCAATTATAAATTTAACACATATTCAATTTCGACGTGGAATGAAATCACAAGGAATCAATCCGAATGAATTACCTTATCGAGCTTTATTCTATCCGTATGGAGCTTATTTTGGTTTGGTAACAAATATATTTCTCATTATTTTTCAAGGTTATACATCGATCTATCCTCGATTTGATTTGATTTCATTTATTGTTTCTTATGTTTTGATTCCAATATTTTTCCTACTTTTCTTTTCGTTTAAATTGTTGAGAAAAACTCGTTGGATTGGAGCATCCGAAATGGATGTTTCATCTCATCGAAGAATTGCGAGTTGATCTAATTGAATAAATGTAATTCCATTGTTGTCAATGTGAATATTCGTAATAGTAAATGTTGAAAAAGGAAGAATAAGAATTTCATGTTCATGCGGATAAACAGAAATCGTATGAAGATCAAGTGCAATCGATGGATCGATTATTTTATAAATACAAATGACTTTGTGTTTGTTCGTTGAATCATTTTTGAGAAATTGTTGAGCAACTTCAAGTTGAATTGATGATGATAAAAATGTTTTGGTTAGAATTGATTTTGCTGATCGATATTGTTCGAGATCAGTTTGATTGCACATCATTCCTCGATAAGTCGTTCCTGTAAAATGTCGATATTGTTGTAATTGATGATGATGACAAAGAATAGCTGCATAAATGAATGGACACAATCGTTCTGGTGGTTGATTATCATGATATCCATGAGTCATTTGAGAGAATGAATAGAGAAAACGAAAGTGAGATCCATCTTGAGCAAGATCTTCATTGATTTGTGTAACAAAATGTGTTTTCTCTGTGTAAGCTTGAAGTAAAGGTGTTGGATCATCATGTTCAAGTGCTTCGTTGAAATACTTTTCAATGGCATCGATCTTCTGACTATAATTCGTTTGAATTTGTCGAACAAGTTTGTTAAATGAGACTTTTAATAACCATTTTTTCAATTCTGAATGATTTTCAAAAGCAATTCGATAAGCATGTTGATACGTATCAAACCATTCGATTGATGTCATTTTTCTGTTCTTATGTCTCACAAACACCATCTATATATATATATATATTCAAGAAGAGAAAAAACCCAATAATCATAGATAGAATTAGTATGGGTTTTTTTTTTCATAGTGGAAAATTCAAAGGGAAAAATTTGTTTGTATTCGAATAAAAGTAAATGATTGATGTACTTTAGTTTGAAAGTTTATTTATCAAGATAAGAAAAAGTAGGTTGTATAAATAGACAAAGAAACGAAGAGCTATTTGAGAGAGAGAAAAAAAAAGATGTATTCAAGATTCATTTTCGTAGTAATTCTATTCGGTTATTCGAATTCATTGAAAGTTCGTCAAATTCGTATTGATAATCATGATGTTGATACACATGCTGATCTTGTTGTTGAACGACCGATCTTTTCGTGGACAATCGATGATGAAATTGTCCGTGGTGTTCATCAAGTAGCCTATCGATTAACTTTAACTAAACAATTGAGTTTCTATTCACCATTGGCTAAATCTTCGTTAATCTATGATTCAAATCGTATTTTCTCGAATCGTTCAATGAATATTTGGTGTGATGGAATTTTGTTGGAATCGGATAGTCGATATCGATATTCAATTCAATATTGGTCATCTACAGGTGCAATAAGTGACATTGCCGAAGGATATTTTCGAACAATTCTATTCAATCCCAATGATGAATTTACAGGTGATTGGATTGGTAGTCGTATGATTAATATGAATGAATTAAGACGAGAATTTCATATTGAAAAGAATGTGTTGTCAGCAAATGTATTTATGAGTGGAATGGGTTATGGAACATTGTTTGTCAATGGAATAAATGTTGATCCATCACGTCGATTAGATCCTGGTTGGACAACATATAGTCAACGTGTGTTGTATGTTTCGTATGATATAAGTCAATTTCTACGAAATCAATCGTTGAATTGTATTGGTGTTCAATTAGGTCTTGGATTTTATACTCATGAACAATGGGGCGGAGGAGTTCCTGCACCATCAGCACAAGTCTTTGGTCCACCTGTTCGTTTACTTTTTCAATTGAATATTTTATTTGATGATCAAACAACAATGAATCTAAGTAGTGATACGAATTGGATGGGTCGTGAAGGTGCTCATCGAAAAGATAGTCTCTATATGGGAACATTTTATGATTCACGAGCTCAACGATCGAATTGGTCAATGATTCATTTTACAGATCCATTTAGTTTATGGTTGAATGCATCATTGATTGAATCTCCATTGAATAATTCCACAACAGGTGAATTAACATATCAATCAATGGACCCCATTCGAATAAGTCCATATGCTTTACATATTCGAACATCAGCATCACAAACAGGTTACAAACCAATGCCACCTGGTGTTATCGGTGGAAATCTAATGGATGGTGGAGTTTTCAATGCAACATTTATTGGTGATAATTTAATTTATTTATTTGATGTTTCACAAAACATAGCTGGTTATTGTACATTAAAAATAGGAGGTCGATCGGGAATGACTGTTTCAACACGACATTCCGAATATTTAAATTCTAAAGGTGCCAATGGAATCAATTATAAAGGATTAAATAATTATAATTATCAAATTATAACGGCACAAGATGATTTTATTATTGAAGGAATTGATCATGAAATACTTGAACCAAAATATACGTATCATGGTTTTCGTTATATAGCTATTTATGCTAATTATCTTAATATTCAATCGGTTGTTTGTTCAGCTCTACATAGTGAAACAACATTAATCGGTAATTTTACTTCGTCATCGGTTGTTCTCAATCAAATTCAACATAATTTATTATGGTCTCAATTGAGTAATATCATGTCGATCATTGCTGATTGTTCTCAACGACAAGAACGACGAGGTTGGCTTGGTGATGCATCATTATCAGTCGATGTTGCTTTGTTTAATTTTGATTTATATGGTTTATATGTGAATACATTGAGAAATATTCATGATGTTCAACATGATGATGGATCTATTCCTGATACAGCACCATATTCAGTCGGTAATTCTGCAGCTGATCCATCATGGGCACATGCTTATCCTGAAATTACTCTACGTCTCTATCAACATTATAATGATACACAAATCATTCGACAACATTATGTTGGCATTCAAAAATGGATTGATTATTTAACGAATCGTGTTGATCAAAGTGGAATAGGACAAATGTATTTTTATTATGGTGATTGGGAAACACCAGTTGGTTATCCATGGACAAATAGTTCACTTGTTTCAGCATTTGCCTATTTAACTGATATTGAAACAATGATTACTTTATCGAAAATTATCGGTAATGAATCAAATGTTGATAAATATACTCGATTATATGCACAACGTGCAAATCAATTTCATTTATCATTTTATAATAAAACAGTGAATGGTTATGCCGAAGGTTATCAAACAGCAAATGTTCTCGCATTAAAATTACCCAAAGTCGTTCCCGATGAAATTCGTCCTCAAGTGATAAAATCATTAATTGACAATTTAATTGCAAATGGAAATCATTCAACAAGTGGAATCATTGGTTGTGCATGGTTATATCCAGTTCTATCTGATCTTGGTTATCATGATCTTGCTGTTGAAGTAGCAAGTCAAACAACGTATCCATCGTTTGGTTATATGTTTAATAATGATGTTCTCAATGCAACAACCAATTGGGAATCATTTCATTCTCTTTTACCTGGTCAACCAGCTCAAGATAGTCTCAATCATCATATGCTCAATTCAATTGGTTCTTGGTTTTATCGATATTTAGCTGGAATTCAATTAGATGGATTTCATCAAGATCTTATTATTCATCCACGATTAACAACTCGATTGACGAATATCGATGCAGAAGTTCATTCGATAGCTGGATCAATTCTTGTTTCATGGGAAATCTTACGAGATAAACATATTGTCAATTATAAATTAACTATTCCCAATGGTCTTCATTGTCAAATGACATTCGAACCTTTACATTCATCAAGTCAATGTTTATCAATCAAAGAAAATCATCGTTTAGTTTGGAATCAAATGGAAACAAAAACAAAAACAAATGGAATCGATTGGATTCGTTTTCATCCAACAATTGCAAATGGCATTCAAATGCGTATTGAAAGTGGTTCTTATCATTGGCAAGTTCAATGGAATTGATTTGTTCGATGTTTGTCCATCCATTGAGTAGCAAAATCAACTAAAACATATTGTTTCATTAATCGTGATTGAGCTAAACCAATATTTCCAATAAAAACATTTCCTTGAATTTGTTCGAATTCGTTTCCAATTTGATTGAAATCATCGGCAGTATAATCATAATCGATCCATTCGTGCCATTGTCGTGTTTTAGTGAGAGGATGTTGAATAGCTGTGCCAATAGTAAATTTTGGTTGAATTTGTCTGTTGATTTGATAACGATATTCAGCTAAATGTATCGACGTATTATTTTGATGTTGAACACCTAATAAGAGAACAAATGCATTGTCTTGTAAATCATAGAGACGAGCTAATGGTGATTGTTCGCCACAACAATCGTTATGTTCATTTAAAATCAATTGAGCATTTTTGCCTCGTGCAATCATTGAAAACAAAGGATGTTGACTTCGTTGAACTTGAGGCCAATGTCGAAATGTTTCAGCAACAATTCCCATTTGATATGTTGGCGTTATTTCAGGTTGATAAGCTGGCATTGATTCACGAATTATTTGAAACCATGGCTCAGGTACAGGTGGATTTTGCCAATATTTGGGTTCAGAATTGTCAGCTGTATGTGATGGCATAATTAAAGTTCCATCGGAACCTAATAAATCAAGAAGAACATTGATTAAAGTCACTGGACCACCACAAATCCAACCAATTCGAGAAAGAGAACAATGAACTAATAAATTCATTCCCGAACGAATTCCTAATCGAATGAAATCATCTTTTAATTCTTTGTCAGTTAAACATTTTCCATAGACTTGATGTGTTTTAGCAATAACAGCTCGTTGTTTTTCACTCATTTCGAGATGTCGTTGTATGCAAATGAAAGATAAGCTGATGATGATGATGATGACTCATCAACGAAAGAAAAAGAAAATACAATTTGATTTTAAAAAGATGTCTCGTCGTGTGCATGCCGGTGTTGTGAAAGTGTTAGGCGAATCGCCAGTTTATGAATCGATTGAAATTCCAGCAGCAGCAGCAGCAGAAGAAGAAGAAGAAGTTAAAGTCGAAGCAGTTGGTATTCATCGTATAACTCGATCGATTGCGAATGGTCAACATTATATCAAAGGTGAATTGCCAATGATCGTTGGAATCGATGGTGTTGGAACACTTTCAAATGGACAAAAAGTTTATTTTGTTAAAATGAAAACACGTTTTGGTACGATGAGTGAATATGTTCATGTTCATCGAGATTCGACAATTGCTTTGCCTGATTCAGTTGATTCAATTGAAGTCGCTGCATTAATGAATGCAGGTATCGGTTCTTGGGTTGCTTTACGTGAACGTGCACGAATTCAAAATAATGAAACTGTTCTCATTCTTGGTGTCACTGGAACAACAGGACAATTAGCTGCTCAATCGGCTCGTTTACTTGGTGCCAAACGTATTATTGGCATTGGAAGAAATACATCGATTCTTGATGATTTATTCAATCGAAAAATAATCGATCGTTCGATTGTTTTCAATGGAAATGACGACGAAGTAAAAGAACAATTGAACGATGAAATCAATGAGATTGATATTGTTATTGATTATCTTTGGGGTAAACCAGCTGAACTTGTCTTAACAACAATTCAATCGACAAGAACAAATTCAGTCAAACGTTTACGTTGGATTGAAGTTGGACAAATGGCTGGACCAACAATTCAACTCTCAGCTGCACTTTTACGAAGTCAAAATATAGAATTTAGTGGCAATGGAATTGGTCCTCTCTCATTCAAACAAATCTTAACAAGTTTACAACAAATGATTCCTTTCATTGAAAATAGACAATTAACAACATCGATTCAAACATTTCATTTGAAAGATATTGAACAACAATGGAAACAAACAAGTAACATTCCACAACGTGTTGTTGTTCTTATCAAATAAAACCAAATCGTCAAATGTGACATCTATTTTAAATCGAAACATACGCATTCGGCATTACTTTTTCTGTGGGCTTTTTTATCCGTTCTGTTTCTTCCTTCGTTGTTTTTTTTTCCTTTTTCCTTTTTGAAAATTGAGCAAAGAAAATGACGAGTCCCTATGAATTACTCGAGGTTGATTCCAAAGCGAATGAATTAGAACTACGTCTAGCCTATCGTCAACGAATTCACGATCTTCACTCGAAAAAGATTTCTAATGAACAATTCCGACGTATTTGTCGTGCCTATGAAACATTAGGCAATCGAACGACACGAAAACATTACGATGAAACGAAAAAATGGACTCCAACGATTCCTCCGTCACAACAAACACCTCAACAATTAGCTGCTGATGCAGGCCTTTTCAATGAATTGAAACAAACATTTAAAGATGCATCATTGAAACAAATCGATGGTCAAGATCCAGAAACAGGTCATACACCATTGTATTGCGCAAGTCGAACGGGTAATCTCGATGCAGTGAAGTATTTAATTGAACAAGGAGCCAATCCTGATCTCGCTCAAAGACACGGAAGTACAGCATTGCATGTGTCGTCATTCTATGGACATCCACAAGTTGTTCGTTGGATTCTACAGAGTGGAGCTAATTTTCTTCAAAAGAATTCATTTGGAGATCAAGGAAATCTACCTGAAAGTGAAATCTTTCCAAATGATACTGAAACGAAAGTTGTTTTCACCGAATTAAAACAAGAAGCATATGTTCAAACAGCTGCTCATCAATTAGATTGGCTTAAAAAACATTTGACTAAACATGTTGACGAACAATATTTTCGTTTGAGACAAACTTTACTTCATTGTGCAGCGAAAAAAGGTTATTCCGATATTGTTCAATGGCTTGTCGAAGAGAAACAATGTGATCTTGATATTGTTGATATCAATCTCAATTCAGCTTTACATTTAGCTGCATATGGTGGACATGAAACTATTGTCAAATATTTAATTGAAAAAGGTGCTCATTGTTTATTAATTAATCGATGGGGAATGACTGCTGAACAAGAAGGTTTAATTCATCGATCAACAATAACAAATCTCTTCCAAGAGATTCGACGAAGAAATGCGTTCGAAATGGCTACAAAAGGTCATCTCTGGTGGTTTCAATATCATTTTGGAAGTCGTTCTCCTGATTCAACGAATAACGAAGGAACAAATTTACTTTATGTTGCTTGTCGAGGTGGTCAATTGACCATTGCTCGATGGCTTTTAGAACACGGAGCTAATGTAAATATTCAATTGAGTCAAGGGTCACGAAGTACACCGTTACATGGTGCTGCTTTCGGTGGACATGCGTCCATTGTCGAATTATTATTAGAACATGGTGCTGATATTAATATTAAAAATAATCATGGTGAAACTGCATTTGATAATGCACAACAAAATCAACAAATCAAACAAATTCTCAATAAATATAAATCGAATCTATTAGGAGATAAATTTGTTCAAGTTCATATTTATGGCGATGGAAAATCGTCAGGCAATGAGCCTCTTGCCAAAGTTGAATTACATTATGATGCAACGAAACAAAATTTACTCGATGCATTACCTCAAGAAATTCAACAAAAATATCGATGTTTTTCAATGGCACGACGGCCGATCATTTTCGAACGAGATGGTAAAGATTTGTCAGTTCTGTCTGCTGTTTGTGCTTCTCGATATGGACGAACGATTTTTATTGAAATGCCACTTTGTATAACTGGTCACGAATCACCACGATATATGAACAGCGGTCATGTCACTTACGATGCAGCTGCATTTTTAAATACTCGTGATTTTCAAACAAAATTTCTTTCTCAATGTCAAACTCGAAACATCGTAGTCAAAGGTCAACAGAATCAAGTTCAAACATTTAAACTGGACAACATGCTATTGACATTTGCAAATAATTGTACATCAAGTGATGTCACAATGTCAATTGATTATATCGAATCACCCGATGTTAAAACCTACCATTTACTTGAATGTGTTTATCTTTTTCAAATAAAATATTCTCAAGAGAAGTCAAGCCAGTTAACTGAACTGCCAAGTGTATCATTAGCGAATGATTCGAATGTATATTTATACAATTGGGTTCAACCATCAGCATATTGGTTTGCATCGAGTATAAAACATACACGTTTACCATTGTTGGATGGAAAACATGCGTTGATTCGTCATGTTCCAATAATTGTCAATGAACTTTATCTTCTTCCCGATATATTCATTCGTTGTCAAATCAATCAAATTCTCGGTGAACGTTCGAATCCATTCTATTGTCGATATTTAAAGATTCGTGATCATGACAAATCGAAGTATCCTCACATAGCTTATCATGGCACATCAATCAGAGTGATTTCATCGATTCTAATGGATGGATTTGTGATGCCAAGTACAGTTGTTTCGAGTGGTCAACGTGTTTGTCCTCCACCAAATCACATAGCTCGACAACAAGAAGTGTTCGGTATTCCCGATTTTTCCAATGGAATCTTCTTAAGTCCAAGTATTAGTTATTGTTCTGATCCTGCTTATGCAGTTACATTTACCGATGGCGATCAACAAATCATTGCCGTACTTGAATGTGCTGTTAAAGATAAATCATATAAATCTTTTCCATGTACTGTTCCTGGATATAAACCGCATCCATCCGATGATATTCAAAATATCGAATGGCGATTCACAAATCCAGCTGATATTGAAATTCTCTCGGTTCTATTTATTCCTTTGGTGACGTCTCGTCTTACTGCAGCGAAAATTCGAGCGAAAAAATTGAGTCTCGATCCGAATGATATCAAATGATGAAATTCCGATTTGTTTTTTTTACTTTTATTTGAAAAATGAAAAACAAGAAAGATTGATTTGTCAATCAAAAAGTTGAAAAGATTTGTTTCTTTTTTTGGCAGCAGTTACTCGTAATTTTCTTCTTATTCTGTCTGAAAGACGACAATGTTGAAATGCAAATAGAGTTAACGATCGATTCAATTGAATAATTCTCAAAAGATCATCGAAACATTGATCTGTAATCGATCGATTAAACGAAATATAGAGTTTTTCTAAGATGACTGTCGATTGATTTTCGTCGATTGGACAAAGAAAATCAGCTAATAAACGAACACTTCGATTGGTAATTCCCGTATTATGTAAACAAAGAATTGTAATCGATTGTTGATCTGATTGAAGTAATTTGATGAGATGTTCAATAGCTCGATCACCAATCAGCGGATTACTCGAAAGACCAATATTTCGAATTGATGTTCGTGTTTGTAGAAATTGTTGAACAAGTTTTTCAATGCCAATTGCAGTTAATTGATTGTCTCGAAGAACAAGTTGTTGATATTGATTCGAATTTGTTTCGATGATAAAACGAAGAATTAAATTGAGATCATCATCATTGATTTTCAATGAAGACAAATCCAGTGATGGATTCGAACGCAGTTCATTCATTTTACTTTCTAAACGAATATTTTTCTCTTTGACATTTTCCACGGATTTCACTTCTTCGATCTTGAAAAAAAGAAACGAACTAGAAAAAGATTTCAATAGGAAACAAACAAACTTTGATTTGTAAAATATTCGAAGTAATTTCATCGTTTTCTGTTTGAATTCGCTTTTTAATTCTGATTGATGAACTTTTCAATTTAGTGGTTTGACTAAGAAAAACGAGATGACATTGTTGTTTTTTTCTTATTCCCTGGAAAATTACCTTTTCTTTTTGAAAGATCGATTCATTTCTTGTTTTATTTTTTGCTCAAACAAATGGGTTTACGTATATATTTATATTAATTAATAGAAAAAAAGAGAAACAAAACAAAGTTAATGAATCGTTTGTTTATTTCATGCCAATAAATTCCTTTGTTTTCTGTGAATGTCATCTGTCGTTGGTACCTAGACATGAGCTCTTTCCGCGTTCGTTTGTGATTAATCATATATTCTCTTTTCAACTAATATCAATTTAACTTGAATAAACCAAAAACATTTGTTTGCACTTAAATTTAGGTCGTAACTGAGTAACAGAATGATTGTACATTTGGCTGATTAGACTGACATCATGTTCTTTTTTTTTCTTAAACGAATTCGTGTGAAGAATCGGCGAAAACTTGTTGAGAGTGAAGTGATGCATTTTATTTTCTTTTTTCGAATAAAGTCTATATTTAAAAGCAACGAAAAAAAGTCGTTTGTGGGCAAAAATCAATGAATCTAAATGTATCAAATGAAAAGAAAATTCGTCCTTGGTTTACTTGGATAATTTCAATAGTTCAGATCGGAATATTTGTTGGTGAACTGATCAACAATTTGATTTTAACAAATTCATTAATTGAAAAAGATTTCTCATTGAATCCATTAATAGGTCCAAGTCCTTATGTGTTAATTCAAATGGGTTCAAGTTTTCCAATTTGTATGCATTGGGTTGAAGGAATAGAAAAGAATGAAAGTTCTCGCGAATATCCATGTCCAAATGGAAATAAACGTGGTTGTACATTGAGTGAATTGTGTGGTTTCGAAGGTGTATCTGGTCAACCGAATCAATGGTATCGTTTTATTCTTCCGATATGTTTACATGCTGGATTTGTTCATTTGATTTTAAATTTATTCACTCAATTAATGGTTGTTCGAGATATTGAAAAGAAAATCGGAGTGATTCGTGTGAGTTGCATTTATTTTGTGTCGGGCATTTTTGGTTTTATTTTGGGTGGAAATTTCGCATCTGAAGGTTTATCTCGAATGGGTTGTAGCGGATGTTTATTTGGAATTCTTGCTGTTGCACTGCTTGATTTATTTTATCATTGGAAACAAACAAAATATCCGAAGATTCAATTAATAATTCATCTAGTCAATATTCTCATCAATTTCGGTATTGGATTATTACCTGGAATTGATAATTTTAGTCATGTCGGTGGATTTTTCATGGGTCTACTATTGGGAATTATTATTTTAGGATCACCAGCGAATTTTCGACTATGCCAACAACCGAGTGAAGGAAATATTTGTCAACAATTCTTTTCGAATCGTCGAAAACGATGGTGGATTTGGTGTTTTGTTCGTTGTTTTTCGTTAATTATTGCTGCTGGTTTATTTTCATTTTTAATAGAAAATTTCTATTCTCAACGAGTTAAATGTTCATCTTGTATTTATATAAGTTGTTTACCAGTTAATGGTTGGTGTGACATTGGAAAATTAAATCGAACAACAACATCAACAACGGATCAAAATTAATTTTCTTGAAAGCAATATTCGTTTTTGGTTTTACTTTAGAAATAAAACAATCAAAAATGTCACAATAACAACTTAGAAATTTCATTTCAATTAACTTGTCATTTTGTCGTACATTCTATTATTGTTTCAAATTGAGATGTAGGGATCAATAATTTGACTATAAAGACGAGAGTCAAAATCTTTTTCACATAATTTTATATTGGTGTGAAACAATGTCAACGAAATAAATTCTTTTCTGCTTATATAGTTTTTCTAAGTAAATTGACTCTTTTTCTTTTTTGTTTTTATTCTAAATAATTTTTTATTAAACTAAAAGGCAATTGAACATGAAATAGATGATTGTGAAATATCATTTCGTTCGGATCGAATAGTTATTCTTGCATTGTAGATCTTATAGAATTAGTTTTATTAAAATCTATTCACGATGAGAATTTTTTTCTAAACCAAAATCTGCTAAAAATGCTGATATTTACGCTCAAACAAGAACGACTAAAAAAATTAATTCGCAAGAATAATCATAACATCAGAAGATACAGCTATCACTTATTTCGACGTTTCACCAATAAGTCAATCGAACTATTTAAGAAGATCGTTAAAACGTCAATTTGCAATTTTAATGAATCATGACAGTGAACAAAGAATCAGTAAACAAATTAATTTTGAATTCAAAAATAAAACTATTATATTTTTGTTTGAAAGAAATTGATCTGAATCAATCCTATTTGAAAAGAACTATATTGATTTATTATTTTGAATCTTGGATAAATAAACTATTTCGATTAAAAACTAAAATTTTACTACTTATCTTCAAGAATGCAAATAAGCTTCTATTCAATGACGGTGATATCTCGATTATCTTCTTTTTCCTCTTTTTTTTTAATCAATTAGATCAACAAAATTAGCACGTAAATAATTACGTCTTCCAATCACTGTTCAATATTTCAACAGAATAGAGATCAAATAAGATTAGAATTTACAAAAGTTTTCTTTTAATTCGATATTTCAGAATTTTTTTAATAGATTCAACCAGCAAGTTTTTTTTCCTACAGGATTAAGATAACATGAAATATATTCGTCCAAATGACATGATTAACGTTGTTCACAATGAATTTTCTAGCAAAGCAGCAAACAGATGAGCATATTGAACCAAAAATTTTCGATCATTGTCACCAAATTGCGCATCTGATATTAATTTACCTAGAAGCAGAAAAAAAGTTGCGATGTATGTGATATACGATTTCTTACCAATTCGACCGACAATAGATTTGATAAGTTTTGTTTTTGTATCAAACATAGGATCAGATGGTGTTAATGTTTGGTATTTGTTATGAAGAGTAATTAGATCTTGTTGTTCAACATAAACTTGGCTCATAGAACGAGCAAGAATTTTTAATTTATCTTCACTTGTTATTTCTTGTACATGATTGAAAATATAATCTAATAATTCGCCATCAGTCATGATTTGGTTTTCGTAAATTTGTTTTATCATGTGTTCAGGAGATTGATCGATAATAATCATTTTGAGAAGCTGTTCGACTTGAATTTCCATGTTCAATAGTTTTTTTTTCTTATTTATTACGTTTTATAAAATAAAACTACAAACAAACAGAATAGAAAAAAAAGAAGGATAGAATAGATGATTAAATGTTTTTCATGCATGATGAGAAAATACAAAATGGAACAATTGAATCTGGAGTTCGATAGCGACCGATGGTCATATTTCGCGCTGACCATACACTCCAGATATAAGCACCAATAATGCGTACTACCTTTGTTCTCATTTCAATGTCATATGGGATATTCATGATATCTTTCAAATATACAATATCATCGTATGATGATTGAAGTTGTTTACCGGTTAAGAGCAAAACTTGTTGAATCATCTCGTTCAAGCACCTATGATAAAATTGACAGGATGTGAATAAATGATTTGTAGTTTCCGATTGATTACAAAATAAGCATTTTCTTCCTTCGTATGTTCAATAGTTTGTCTAATTGAGATTGTAATCGTTGAATTGTGATTCGCCAACAATTTGTAACAATGACGATGAGTTTGTCTCTATAGTTGAATGATTTGTTTTGTTCTTAATCTTGAAAATATTCATACCGATTTGAAACAGTTTTTCCAGTAGTAGTTGTTGTTGTTGGTCGGTCAAATGTAATTTTTTCTTAGTACCAATTCGACCAAAATTGATTAATAAATCACGTTCAAATATAATCTCCGACTTCTTGTCATCCAGTTGATAAAAGAATAAATGTACATGCAAATTCATGGTATTGACTTCATGTATTTTTCCGATACGAAAACCATGCACTATATGCGTAAGAAAAACTATATAAACTTTCGAAAAGTGCATTAAACACTCATCTACTTGCGTTTTTAATTACAATAATATCATTAATTTGAGACTTTTTATTATCTGGTTGTTTATCAGTCTCATTATCAATATCTTCTATTAAACTTTGATTCATTTTTCTAAAAGCTTTATTCTTTAATGAAATTCCAGATCTATCGATACGATTGTCCGCATTTGGTCATAATTTTGCCGCCTATATAGACCGCACTATTTTAAGTAAACGGTCAGTATTTACCAAAAATATTTGACACAGTAATACGACATCGTATACGCGACCGTATTGTTTGACACGGGTTGTTTTCGAATGTATTCTTTGTTCATACGAATTCATTTTCAGATTGATTTATTTACTTTGTTACAATATTTATCCTCGAATCTCTTGTTTCTTTGTTCCGAATTGAAAAAAAGTCATATAATTGCACGTCAAGAGAAATAAATAAATCTGATGGAAATGCTGTTGACGCTTGCCTTTTTTATTTAAATCGCAAAAGTGTAATAAATTTATCTAGTATTGTGTTGGAAATAACGATGGAACATCAAAACAGAAAGATATTCCATCCGATAATCAATGCAAAATTTTCTCTTAATTATTGAATAAAAATAAAATGAATAAATTCTTGAAAGTTTACTCATTAAATCTTGGGTACCCGTTTACGCAAGGAAGCTATCAAAATGTAGCAGCTTGTCAAAGTTAGACCAGAACAAATAAATATTTCAATTAAAAACAACAGAAAATAAAAATCTTTTCTTAGAATTATTTTCTTGACAATTACAACAATGTTTTGGTAATTTGTGTCTATTACCTGGAATTGATAATTTTAGTCATGTTGGTGGATTTTTCTGGGAAAATTTTTATTCGAATCGATTGAAATGTTCCTTTTGTATGTATATAAGTTGTTTACCGGTGAATGCTTGGTGTGGCATCGGAAAATTAATATGCGTAGAATTCTTTTCCATTAACTTGTCATCATCGTGCATTTTTTATAGTCTTTCGATTCAAAATTTAGAATTAGTGATTTTTTTGCCTATAAAAACGCGAGAGAAAAAAAAATTGTTTGTTCATTTTGAAAATCAACGATGTCAATGAAACTAATTCTCGTCTGCATAGTTTTGCTAAGTAAAAATCAAGTTTTTTCTTTTCGGTTTGTTTTCAATTGAATTTGTACTTTTGTTGTAAAGCCATTGAACATACAACAGTTGGTTTAACTTGTTATACATGTTCAGCAGGAACCGATGGTTGTGGATCTTCGTTTGACTCCGATGGTAGTGGAATTGTCAAAATAAGTCAATCATCGGCTGATTACTCTTGCACTGTATTTTAATTTGAGTTCTTGTTTTTCCACATTAAAATGTGAACATTTTCTATTTAGAAAACAGTTTCTTCGAGTAATGGAAATTCGATGAGTCGCGGAATAGTTGCAACTTGTACAAGTCCAGTAACCGTAGCAGCAAATGATGGTGTCGATGGATCTGTTACTTATTGTTGTAGTACAGATCTCTGTAATGGATCTTCAATAAATTCATCGAATTTTCTATTTCCACTGGCAATATCTCTCTTCGTTTCATTACTTTATATTCATATTTAACTAATTGATGATCCGATAATTGACAAAAACCTCTTTGAAATCCCATTGATTTTGTATTTCCTTGCTTTTTTTTTGTATTTGAATCAACAAAATAAAACAAAACTGTCTTAATAAACTTCGTTGTCGTCAAATAATTTTCTCTCGTTTCTTTCGTTCTGTTCGAAAGTTGTAATAAGAGGAACAGCAGTAGTCCGTTTTTTTATTAGTTTATTTAGATATTGTTGGTGTTGTCAAGCGATTCAAACGACGAACTTTTCTTTTTTTTTTTGTATTACAAAATAAAGTAAAGCTCAACTATGGGAAATTGTTGTGGATCGAAATCGGATAAAACTGATGATGTTTATATTGAAAAGAAAGAAAGAAATGATCCAAATAAATTACCAAAAATAATCGTAACACCGAAAGACACAGCTATTATTTATTTAAATGTGTCACCAACAAATCAATCGAATCGTTTAAGAAAATCATTAAAACGTCAGTTTCCAACGTTACTCGAACTCGATGGTGAACAACGACTTGTCAATCATGTTGATTCAATGAAACAACGGAAATGTTATGTCATCGTAGCGGGATTTATTCATAATCAAACATTAAAATCTTTAGTTTCGAATTCGAAAGTAAAAGCTCTATATTTTTGTTTGGAACAAATCGATCTCAATCAATTTTCAACATCAAAGAAAATCAAAGGATTTTTCGTTAATCAATCTCATTTGAAAAGAACGATCTTTTATGATCTTAGATTGAATGATCAATATAGTTAGCTTCTTCATGTACTCGAAATCCTCAACAAACAAATGATTTTTTTAATTTTTGTGAATCATCTTATACAGTGTTGATTGGTTGGATTTTCTTTTATCATAACAAGTTTTGTAATGCTGACGTTTTCTCTTTTTTTTATTTGATTTGAAATGAAATAACAAAGCAAGATAAGAGAACAACTATAAACGAGAAGATAAAAGTGACCATTTCGTTATTTTAATCAACTATATAGATGAGATGAGAATGGAAATGAGACTGATGTTGTCTTATGTTATCTTTGTAATATTAGTAATATTTATAAATAAATTAGAAGGAGCTAATACTCCTTGTATTTACGATACAAGCCCTCGGGGCGTCATCGATTTGTCATCTGTTGGAAATCAAGATGGAACACCGCGATGGAAAAATGTAAAACCTACTACATCAGATGGTCATTGTAAGTTTTTTATTTGTTTGTAATTGTCTAATAGAATAATAAAAATTTGTTGAATAAAAAGTGTATTCATATAATCCTTGTTATGGATTTACACAAACGACCTGTCAAAACGTCGCTGCATGCCAAAGTTAGAAATATATTTTGAATATATAGACGAATATGAATTTGAATTTGAGTGTATTTTAGTTTACGAAGCAGATCAATCGTTAACTTATTCATTGGGCAGTCAAAACAGTATTGAATGGCGTTTAACACCTGATGGGAACCCTCCATATATAACTTATACAACAGGACAAAGAAATTCACGAGTCGATTTAGTTTGTTTAGAATCTGGAGAAGATCAATTCGAAGCTAATGGTGAAAATCCTACAAGTCATCTGTATATGATGACATTAAAATCGGTATGTGCATGTTGGGATGGATGTAAAGGTTAGCGATTTCGTCTTTTCATTTGATATGATAATTGAATTTGTATAATAAAATAACAATTTGTTAGGTGGTCGACCAAGTTCAACGCCAAGTCCAAGTGGTGATTCAGGTTCAATAAGTGGTGGTGGAATATTTATAATAATCTTAGTTGTTTTACTGTGTGCTTATTTGATTATTTTTATGTCAATAAATAAATATAATGGTGCAACTGGTTCGGATATTTGGCCACATCGACTCTTTTGGTTATCAATTCCAATCAATACGATCTACGGAATTCGATTTGTATTCGGCAAATTAACTGGCAAATCTTCGACTTATCAAAGTGTTTGATTTTCCAAGAAAAAGAGAATTGGTTTTTGTTGACATTCGATAATTGAAATATGAAGATATTAATAAAATCTATTGTGACACACTTCTTATTTTTGGAATTCATGTGACACTTTCTCTTTTTCTAATGAGATCCTTTTCTCGTCTATTCGCAATTTCTTTGTTAGTTAGTTCGAACAAAAAGCGAAGTCCGTATATTATAATCTAATGTTAATAAATACGCGATTAATTGTTATTTTGTCAATTTTATCAAAAATAATTGTATCGATCGGAATTGTTGGAAGTTTATTAAATCTTGTTATTTATCGATCGAAAAAATTCCGTCGAAATTCTTGTGGAATTTATTTATTATTTTCGACAATCTTTGATTTGAGTTATTTGTTAATCAGTGGTTTAACCAATTCATTGCAAATCGATTCACTTATCTATTGTAAATTTCGTAGTTATTTCGTGATAATTTGTCCGTCATTTTCAACGATTTATTTGATGTTTTCAACGATCGATCGTTGTTTATCAACATCAAAATCGAATCGAATAAGAAAATTAGCAAATTCGAAAACATCTTGGCGAATTTGTTTGTTTGTATTGATCTTTCATTTGTTGTCGAATGTTCATATTCTATTGTTTTATGATTACAAAAGAGATTCGTCGTTGACATTGAATGTGTATCGATGTGTGCCAAGAAGTCGAATCTATCAAATGTTGTTGAGTGGATTGATGTTTGTGTTGAGTCCATTGATTTTCTATTCGGTAATGTTAATCAATACAATCATCATACGCAAACGAATTAGAAATCAAACCAATGAATCAACGATGTTAACAACAACAACAAGACAACGAAAGAAATCTGCTCGAAATGATCAATTAAACAAACAATTGATGTTAATCATTGTTTTTCAAATTGTCTTTGGAATTGTTTTCACTTTATTTCGTTGTGGATTTCTCATTTCAACATTTATTCGACGTGAACTTGGTCAATCGATGTTTAACTCTGATTTGGATCAATGTTTCGATCATTTAACATTGTTTATGTATTATCTCAATTTCTCTAAATCGTTTCCGATTAATATTTGTACAAGTTCGTTTTTTCGAAAGATTTTCTTTCAACAAATTGATTTGATTTTATTTCGAAATCGATCGAAAGTCACTCGGCCTAGTTCGACAAGTTAATTTCGCCGGGATAGCTCAGTTGGGAGAGCGTCAGACTGAAGATCTGAAGGTCCCTGGTTCGATCCCGGGTCACGGCATTTCTCTTTTCTCTTTTTTTTCTAATAAATAAAATTGAAAACTAAATCAATCAAAGCACGACGAAATGTTTTCGATGTTAACGTATAAATAAAAAATGAAAATGTTGGATAAAGATAAACAATAATTTCACAGATTGTTCGAATAAAATTCTCAATTTGATGTCTTTGAATAGAACGAGTTTTCATTGTAAAACCATAAACTGAGTAAAAAAGAAATGACATCCAAGGAATGATTGAAATTAAATAAAATATTATTTGAATTTTTAACATGAGAAGAACTTGTTGATCACGATTTCGATGCATACGAACTCGTTCGTTGATAAATCGACAACGATGAAAATTCGTTCGAAAACGAATTCGTTTCAATGATAAAGTTTCTTCAATTAAACGTAACGAAACAATCATTATTGCGAAAGGAACTAATCCGCCTATGATTAAAGTAATTAAACTATAATAAAACATATAATTCATATTTCGACAAATGCAAATCTTGTCGACGGCAGTTACACTGTATAAATTATGTGTCGGTAAAAATAAACAAAGAATTCGAATGAAAATTATGATTTTATTTGTATTGAAACGATTGATTAATTTGGAAAATCTTCGATTATTCGTAATTAAAATCAATCGATCGAGACAAGCCATTGCCATCAAATAACGAGAACTAAAAACAAATGATTGAACAATATAACCACGCATTATACAAAATAAAATTAAGGAATTTTCAGTTAACTGGTTTGAATATCCCGAATAAATATGAGGAAAAAAACCAGTGATCAACGCAATTAACATTGAGATTGACGCACTTCGAAAATCTATTCAAAAACAAAAATTTCTTTTCTCATTGGTGAAATTTGAGTTTTTACATAAACAACAGGAAATGCTTCGGAATTGTCGTTGAGAAAAAAGTAAAATATTCAATGAACATCCAATGATTCCAATGACAAGACAAATTGAACAAAAATATCGATTGAATTTCTCTTGAATAATTAATATTGAAGTATTGGATTCCATTTTTAGTTGTGAATATTCTCGAGATAAACACAAGTTTTTATCTTGAAAAACAAGAGCGTGTGTTTTATGGTTAAATCATAAGACTTTTTAATAATCCGACCGGGAAAAAAACAAAGAACTTATGTGCATTTGACAACGATAACACGAACAATTTTCTTTAATTATGGGAGAACTATTCATGGGATCAAAGTGAAAGCACTCATATAAACTGAATATTCAACAGGCACAAAAGGCAAATAAGAAAGAAAAAAAGAATGCAGATGTCAGTTGATTAACCCCTTCCGTTCGGCATCTAGAAGAAAAATGTTAAAAATTCTTTTTTTTTCTGCATAGTTTTAGTATCGCACTTGGGAAATTCACTATAATCAGCACACTGTTACATAGTCAAAATTAACATTTGCACTCAACCTATCAGATAGAACTCTTAAGAGAATCATAATTTCAATGATTTCTCTCTTTTCTTCAGGAAATACAATTTAATTCCGCTTTATTTTCATAGATTTTGAAGTTTTTATTGCGGAAGATTTGTCACTAATAAAATGTCACTTGATGATATTATATTACGTAGAGGAGGACTCACTTTTTGATTTTGTTTGTATTGTTACGAGAGCATGTTGCCTTTTGACAACCAACCTATTTATTTTCTGTCAGAAAACAAAGCTAATCAATAATTATTTCGTTAATAAAATGTCTAAATTATTATTAAACATGAAGAGGCAGATGTATAGGCTGTTTTTAATATTCATGGAGACTTTCACCTCTGTTATCAATCAAAACATTTTCTAATTATTAGAGTGTGCCAATTTTATGCTCAAATACATAGAAATGTTCTATTTTATTTTATTTCAAGTAGTTTCGTTGAACGAGGTCGTTACCCATTTGATCGACAATAGAATCTCCCTATAATGAATACTAATGGAGTCGACAAAAAAGTGTTTACTATAGGAGGTATTCACTTGATAGAGGTCTCGGTCTGAATGAGCTCATAAATAACTAATACATTGAGTCCATCGACAGTAAAGTGGTGATACACGCAGAATTCAATCGAATTTTTTAAATGTTTTTTCTTCCAATGTTGTTCAATGAAATTGTTGCTAACGTTAGTGAAATGATGCATTACTTTTTTCTCTCTTTTTCTCCTATATATTGACTATAAAGAAGTTTTTATCTAGTTGGCAACATTATCATAATTTTCAGGAAACAATAGAATTATATTGACATTTGAAATTTTAAGAGTAATTTCAAGAACAAGTGACATAACCTTAGCAGTTGTCCATCAACCCAAAATTTAACAGAAAGTCACGTTTTATGGATCGAAAAGAAACTCAACACCCTCAAAGAAAAAAATGAATAAGTGTCTTGATTAAAATAGAAATGAAAAGATAAGTTCTTATTTCGCACAATAATTTCAACAAGGTCACGAAACTAAATTAGTGATCCGTAAATATTCTGTTTATTTATTGAGTTCTACGAACAACTAATGAATTTTTCACAAGTGTAGGAAAAAAGGAAAAATCTTCAATCGATATAAATTGTATCATATTGTCTTTTCTTTTTCATTATAAAAGTTATCAAGGGCGATCAATACGGTAGCCGCGATGATACAAAACGATAGCGTATACGATCGTAATACAGTGCACATCATTCGTTAAATTAATTAAACCATGTTTTCGAACCTATGTTTCCAAGAATGTAATTTTGATATCGTTTTCTTCTACATCGACAATTTTTCCAATTTTAAAATGAACTATAAAAAGAAAATAATATTTATGGTGTTGACAGTATAAATGACGTTACAATCTGGAATAGATTGTGTATAATTAAGTAATGTTACGGAAATTCTATCGAAACAAACGAAATTAAATCGCCGGGATAGCTCAGTTGGGAGAGCGTCAGACTGAAGATCTGAAGGTCCCTGGTTCGATCCCGGGTCACGGCATTTCTCTTTTCTCTTTTTTTTCTAATAAATAAAATTGAAAACTAAATCAATCAAAGCACGAGCTGTTTTGCCATTTCGAAAATGACCTAAAAAGAAGATGTACTTGACTTTTTATATGCATCTATCTCTATTTTGATGGATAATGATAGAAGAAATGTATGTAATGACCGATTTATTACTCATACAAGACGATAGAATCAACGAGTCTTTGTCAAAGGTTTCATCAAATTAAAAAAGCAATTACATTGTCTCTTTCTTGTATCATGTTCGTCATATGAGCCAACGGTGAAGTGAAATTTTGATCTAAATAAGTTTTAAATTTGAAATAAACCTGCACAATTAATAAAAAACAAATATTTACTTGTATCGAAAATATTATTTATCGAAGATTTCTGTTTTTCATCGGGTAAGTTGAACCATATCTTGAAACCAATGTTTCCAAGAATGGTAATAATCTTATCTTGAAAAATAGTTTCAATACTACTGCCCATTTCATATTGAAAAACTGTAATTTTGATATTATTTTTATTATTTTCTTCGACCTCAACAATTTTGCCAGTTTTAAAATAACCTAAAAAAGAAAATAATATTTCATTGTTTTCTCTCTCTCGCCCTCGAACTTTTTGGCCGTATAAATACGGACGTTAAGCCGAATAAAAATAGAGATTTTACCCCACACAATTTTCGTCTTTCTATCCATCTCTCACTCTAACACCAATACTGACTATATAAGTCCTCTCGTAGACACAGATGTTAGTAAGATTTGGTTTAGAAAGATGATTTCAAGAAAAAACACTTCAGAAATAGAAAATGAAATTTATTGTTTAAAAAAAGCAAATGATTTCGATGTATTTGTTTACACAAAATCGTTCGACTATTATCAGTGAAAATTTCGAGTTTGCTCTTATGAAGTTATGATTAAAAGAAATATCTTATGTGATATATATGTTTATTAGATGGAACTAAAATCTAATTGCCTTTTTTTTTGTTTTTTTGAAAAATATAATAAAGAATGCTTTCTTTTGGAAAAAAAATTGCTGAAAAAATGGTATTGCTAAAAGACAACCCTTAGGAATGTTTGTGAATCATTTCGTATTTGTTTCTCGTTGAATAAGTTGATTTTGTTTCGGTTGTAGAAATTGTTGAACAACTTGTTCGACCAATTGATCAAGTTCCTGTTTGGCTTGTTGTCGAAATGTTTCATGATCAAGTTTAGTAAATTGCTTGGCTTTTTCGATATGATTTCTTTTCTTTCGAATTTCTGAATACCATTTGATTTTTGGTTCAGTTCCACTTGCTCGAATGGTAATTTCTGAACCATTATCAAAATAGAATGTAATCATTTGTGTTGCCGATGAACAAGGTAATGAAGGTTTTTTCTCAGTTCCATTACCACGAAAATCAGCTTCGATACCAACAGTTAAATCTCGAATCGAATTGATTTGATAATTATTTAATTGTTTTGGATAAACAAAAAGTTCATTGGAATCTATTGAATTCGATGAATCAGTTATATCTGCACCGAGATAAGATTTTAATTTGTTTGAATATTGAACAAGAACTTGTGGTTCTTTCTTCTCCTTGGTTAAATCGGATTGTTGTTGTTGTCGATCGAAATGTCTCAATCGATTGAACATTCGAAGCATAACATCAGTTTTATTGCAAATGACATAAGAATTGTTGTTGATATGATAACCATAGAGTAAAGATATTTCATCTAATTGTTCATGTAAAGTTCTTCCAATGGATTGAAGATAAGCACACATTTCTGCTCCAATAGCTAAAGCTGAGATTCCATCTTTATCTAAGACGTGATATGGATCACACATAAATCCGATGGCTTCTTCAAAAGCAAAAATGACATGTTTATTTTGTTGAATTAATTCATTCGATTTATTTCCAAGCCATTTGAAACCAGTTAACGTATCAATTGTATTGAAACCTTCGACTTCAGCAATTGATTTGAGAATATGTGATGAAACAGTTGAATAGAGCATATAAACATCTTTGACATCGACATCGGGATTTTTATTTCTCCAAGTGAACCAACGCCACCAACCTAATTCATTTCAAATCAAAACTTAAGAAAATATGAAAGAAAAGAAAAGAAGAATGTTACCAAGTAAAGCTCCAAGTTGATTTCCTGAAAGAATATTCCAACCGGTTTGTGATTGTTGTGTTGTATCTCGTTCAGCTAGAGCAAATCGATCAGCATCAGGATCATTTGCAATAATGAATTGAGCGTTATGTTGATTTGCAGTTTGAATAGCTAATTCAAGTGTTTCTTTTCCTTCTTCAGGATTTGGATATTTAACTGTTGAAAATTCTGGATCGGCATATTTTTGTTGTTCAACCGAGATAAAAGGTTGAAATTGAAAAACTTGAAAAGCTTTTTCAGCATACGGTTGACCAACACCATGAACAGGTGTATAAACAAATTTCAATGGAGTTGAACGATTTATTTCAGGAAAATAACATTGTTTAGATAAATGTTCAAAATATAAATTCTTAATTTGATCAATTGGATCGGAGATAAATTTCGATTTGTTGTCATTAAAAACATTTAAATTCCAAGCTTTATCTTTCCATGGTTGTAAATTGTTTTCAATTGATTGTGCAATTTGCACATCTAATGGTGAAACAATTTGAGCTCCATTTTGCCAATAAACTTTATAACCATTGTCATCTTTGGGATTATGACTTGCTGTAACCATAATTCCTGCTTTGGCTTTCAATTGTTTAACAGAAAACGGAATAAATGGTGTTGGCACAGTTGTCGATTCGAAAAGATAAACATGAATTTGTTCTTGTGCAAATAAAGAAGCAGCTAAACGTGCAAATTGTTTTGAATTATGTCTTCCATCAAAACCAATAACAACGGAAAGATCTTTTTCATTTTGAAATGTTGTTTGTAAATGACGTAGAAGACCTTGTGTCGCTTGAATAACAGTTAATTCATTCATAAGAGCAAATCCACTGCCCATTTTAGCACGAAGACCTGCAGTTCCAAATTGAATTCGATGAGAAAGACGAGCTTCGAGATCGTCCCATTTGCCTTCATTCTTTTTTCAATAACAAAACACAACAACAAATTCAAATGAAAAGAAAAATAATCGAAGAATTTACTTTCAATTGTTGAATTTGTTTGTGTGTTGTTTCACATTGATCCCATTTTAACCAAAGTTCAATTGAATTTAAAAGTTCTTGCGAAGGTTTGTTTTTGTCGGCTGACATCGTCAATCGAAAAATACGTTGAAATGTTACTTTCTAAAAGACAAACGAAGATTAAAAAAAAGAAGAAAAGAAAAGTAGAACGTGATTTGATGTTAATCTTTTTGATATTTTTCTTTTTCTTTTTCATGATTCCATTGGGTTGACTCATCAAGGATTGGCGAATGTTGGATCTTCCATAGATGTCAATCCATGTCGAACTTTTTCTTTTTTTTATTTAACAAACCAACAAAATCAAAGAAAAACAACAACAAAGTTTTAATTAGTTTGTGTTTGTTGAACATTGTTTTTAGTTTGTTGAAGTGTTGGTATTGGAGCTAAATTTCTTTTCTTCGCTCGTTGTAAAAGAAAATCAAAAGTCCAAAAATGTAGATGAAGTTGATTGGGAATGGAAAGAGCTTGAACTCGTTGCATCGTTTGTTGATACGATGGCACATCGATGTTATGAATAGCAGCAAATTCGAATCTTCCAAATTGTTTCGTCGATGAAATCAACGGTCCTTGAGTAATATCAATATGATGATTGCCCATTCGATAAACAACTAAACGTTTTTGTTGATCGTCTGCCTCAAGGAGACGAACCATTTGCGGAATTTGTTGAAGTTTAAATTGATCATATCGAAACATTTCTTCAGCAACAGATTCAGTGATTTGTAAACGTTGAAAAGGCAGATCGAGATCTCTTAATCGATAGGCTTGAATTGATAAACAACGAAGATCATCGTTCGTTGGTTTCCAATCGGGTAAATTGAGTTGAACATCATAAGCAAATGATCCGTATTGAAACGAAGGCGGAGGAAATGAACAAAGTTCAATTGGATATTGAGATTTGAAAGCATTTTCAAGAATAAAACCAAGAACAAACGAACACGTTCGCCAATAGGCTCGATTTTGTTGTTCACAATTTTCATCTTTAAAATGAAGAAATTTCAATTGACAATCGTTTTGTAAAGGTCGATTCATATCCCAAATAGTTTCATTGTTAATCAAAGCTAAACACGATCGTTCGACTAGAATCGATGATAAATGTTTGGCACAATCGAGAGGTGTTGAAACATGTTTATTCATGAGTAATTTTTTCGATTGAATCGGATCTTGAACATCGATTTCGATCTTTTCTAAACGACGAATTTGTTCGTATTGTTTTTGACGTTCTCGTTCGAAGATTCGAAGACGATGTTCACGAATTTCATCGTTTGTCAATTCACGACGAGACAACGTCGATTGACTTCGAACATTTTTTGTTAAAAACAACAAACGAATTCTTAACATTGACATTTATCTACGAAATCTTTTTCAAGAAAAACTAAACCTCGTCGACGAACGAACGAATATGATGATTGAGTCAAATCTTCCAATGATTTGCTTTGATGTTGTAGATGTCGTCGATGACTTACTAATTCCCTTTCTTGTTTTTCCACTGTTATCTTATCTCATCTCTTTCAAATCTATTTCTCGATGAAACAAAAAGTGCAATCTCATCATTCGACATCGAATTTCAATTGAAATTAGTTGACATGGCCAATTCTCTGCCTTCATCATCATTAGAACAACTATCTAATTCAACGAAAAATGATGAAGTTGTTCTTTCTCCTGATCAAACCGAACCAACAGTAACTCAAGGTAAATTGAATTTGTTTGTGTTTGAATTCGATTTGATGATTGTAAATAGTTTGGGGTCCATTCTATGTTGAAAATGCTCCATTTCGAGCAAAGATCTCTCCAGTGTATGCAATTGGTGAACCACTTGTAATAAAAGGTCGTGTATTTGGTTTGGATACTCGTCGATCAGTTCCGTTTGCTTCGATCGATATTTGGCATACATCTGCTCAAGCAGAATATGATTATCATGAAATAGATGCCAATGTCAAATTTGAATACAAAGAAGAATTAAATACTCATGGTCAATCGGCACATTTCGATTATCGAGCGAGATTAGTCACCGATGAACAAGGTCGATATGAATTTGAAACAGTTAAACCAGTGCCTTATTTTGATCCTGATGATTCGACGTGGCGTTGTCCACATATTCATTATTATGTTCAAGCTCAAGGTTATAAACCTCTTGTCACACAAATTTATTTTCAAGGAGAAGACAAAAACGACATTGGTATATTCATCAATCTTAATCTTTAGTTGAATCGAATTTTTTTTCTCGTTTAGATCGTCATATTCAACAAAGTACAACTATTCAATTGAAATCAATTCAATGTCAACGAGCTGATAGCTCACAATTTACTTATCTTACTGGTGAATTTCATGTCATTTTGGAAGCGAAATCGTAAAAAAAAAAAGAATTGTTTTTTTTTTATTTCTTGAAATCATTCTATTGATCATTTTTAAATGAATCTACACAACTAATAAAGAACAAAGATTTGTGTGACATTTATATTCAAATTCATGTGATTTTAAATCTCGAATTTCGTCAATAACAAACGATTTCTTAACATTCCAACATTTAACGAATCTTTTTCAAATAAAACAAAAAACAAGAAGAAGAAAAATGCAAACGAAAATGAATGATTCTTTCGATGAATAGACAATCGAGATTCTCATGTAAATGCCGTCGATTACTAACAAATCTTTTCCTTTTTATTTTTTTATCGAATATCTCAAATGTAAATATTTAAGGCGGCTAACTGCAATTTATCGCAGGAAGACGATTGATTGCTTTTAATTCGCTTGGTTGCCTAGCAAAATTCTTCTTCTTCCGCGAGATGCATGAGTCACGTTTTCAGTCAGCCAACCATTCTCAGCATCTGTCCATCGTTTCGAAAAGAAAAAAAGTTTATCGGAATCCTCATAATCTGACGTCAAAATTCACCTATTTACAAGGTCAATTCGACACTTTTATAAAAATAAAAAAAAGTAATCTTGTTTAAACTGACTGTTGAATTCTAATAGAAAGAATATCAATGAAATGTTTTTTGTTGTGTTCGTTGTTGAATAGTTTGTCGAAGAGCTTTCGTACGTTGATGATCAAGATGTTTATAATCATTGAGTATTCGTTGTTGATTTGAATTCTTCTTAATTGATATTTGATGTTCTTGTCTAGCTGGTATTGTCATATAATTGAGATAATTCTCTGATGGATTTAAATAGAGATCTTTTTCTATTTGATGTTGATTGTTGTTTGATATCATTGGAAAATAATCAATATCTGAATAAGATTGATTGATTTGAGAAGATGTTGACTTAGTTTTCGTTTTCATTCCATTATTCGAATCGAGTTCATAAACTGATTGACTTTTTCTCATTTGATTGTTGTTGAACTTGAAAAGAGAAAATACAACTAGATCTTTACTTAACTCAATTTACTTGATTATCATATTGAATATTTCGATCTTTCGATCGAAATCTTTTGCGAATAAATGACAACATTATTGTGCAAATCAAATTCAAGGATTTATTTTAAATACATTTCCTTTCTAAATAGAGAATTAACTTTGTCAACCAATAGAATTATGTTTCAATTTCTTTGCTTTTCTCTTTCTGAGACGCTTTGACATCTGCAGGCAAATCACGACTTCTTTTCTTCGTTGCATAAATGTCGTACAACAATCGATTAGATGAAAACGAAACAAATAGAAGTTCTGTCAATTTGTTTGATTGAAAAACAAAATTCGACGAATACAGATTATTAAGGACTTCGTCAAAAAATGATCTATGATGAAAAGTTTGAATGAAATAAATCTTTTTGACGAGATTATGAAGAAATTCCAGTAGACTTTGACATTATCATACATTTACATGAAGAATATTTGTTCGATATGCGACAAGACAAAACATAATCATTTACTTTGTAAAATATTCTTTATTTTTTTATCACTATCAATCATTAATAAAAGTCGATCACTATTTTAAATAATAAGAAGATCAAAAATAAGAATATACAATACAAGCACCAATGGCAAGTGTATAATAATAAACATTCGGTGTATCTCCAATGAATAGTCTACCATAGATACATAAATTGATAATATACAATAAAATGGAGAGAAATATCAATCGAAATGGTCTTATATATATGAATGTATAGAATTATCATCTAATAGAAAAAAAGAATACCAACAT